>JABAOH010036130.1_pt1 | contig 90809 bp, 80 predicted proteins | sample 7062181 | NCBI WGS metagenome assembly JABAOH01 (sample SAMN14538630, study PRJNA623070) | marine sediment metagenome | biome: marine biome [ENVO:00000428]; feature: marine pelagic biome [ENVO:01000023]; material: deep marine sediment [ENVO:00002113]; isolation source: pool of 5 deep marine... | reverse complement strand
AAGAATGACAGCTTCTCTTAAATGGCCTCGGTTTCTCTCCCTATTGAGAAGGTGAATGACCCGATTTCTCGTGAATCCGTGTTTCTTGGCTAGCCCAAAAAAGGCCCCCATCCGAAAGGGGCGGAATGAGAGAAAGCCCCTGAGAATAGATACAGATGGCCTTTTTTTTACTATTTCAATAAGAGATAGCATTTCCTCGATTGCGGGAATAGCCTCGTCCCTGACTCTCCATTTTGTGCTCCCTGGCTTCTGCTCCAAGATTCCCCTGTCCCTCAGATAAGTGAGCGCCGAAATTGTCCTGTCCTCGCCGGCTCCGAGACCGTCAATTATCTCATCAAAGGAAAAAGGCCGATCCGGCCTCTCGGTCAGCATCTTGATCGTATCAACCAAACCTGATCTCACTGCGCTCCTCGTGTCTTAGCGCTCTTTCTAGCCTAACACGTTTCTGTGGCTCGTTCAATTGACCTGGTGATTCCGACGATCGGTTGAGGTCGTGGCCTGCCAGAGTTTCTCATCTTTTCTGACAATACGGGTCACATCAATCTGAGATTACCCGTCCTATCATTCCACCATGTTAATCGATGAGTTTCGTGAGACCCAGAAATGGGGAAATCCTGTGGATAAGTCGAATTCCTAGCGCCATAAGCCACGATTGACACAAGAGAACTATCACGTGACGGGTTTTCCGTTACATAATAAATTATTTAATTTCAAATACTTATCCTTACAAGTGTACGATTAGCCATTTGGAGGGAGAGGCATGACACAATTCTCTACTGTGTTTAAACAAATGTGGATAACCCATCGTAAATCGTAAAGTGATCTATCTGGATCATGCCGAGTGATCGTCTCCTTCTCTATTCTAACAAGAGGGGGATGAACTTATGATTGGCGACTGGGAATGGGAACCTGTCAATTTCATCGATGGTGATCCAACGGTAATCCACTGGACCGCTCAAAAGGACCCGGCCGGACTGATACCGGCAGCGGAAAACATCCATGATAATTCTGAAGTGCGTATACGCATGGGTGATTCTTGTGAGCTGTTCAAGGATTTCGACAGACAGATTTACTTCTTCTTTGATCTCTCTGGTGCAGGCCTCCTCAGATTTTTCGCCTTTTCTGACCTGTCCGCCGGGGAACTCCCATAACCCTCCTAGGAGGCCGTCTGGGTGTCGTCGTGTGATCAATACACGGTTTCTTCTGTATATGACTGCGGTGGCAATGTGAACCGTTGGAAGGGGTTTACGCCTCGTGGTGACGGGAATGATACCCTGTCGCCCCCTCTTTCGGGCCTGGCAGAGCAGGGACACCGGGCATTCAGAGCAGATCGGCTGCCGAGGGCGGCAGATCGTGGCCCCAAGCTCCATGATGGCTTGGTTGAACAGCCCCGGTTTGTCACGGTCCAAAAGCTCCTCAGCCCTTTCTTTTATCTCTTTTGTGGACAATGATGTATTGATAGGAGTTTCGATAAGAAAGAGTCGCGAGAATACCCTTTTGACGTTCCCATCGACGACAGGGTATGGTTTATTGAATGCGAAACTCTGCACTGCCGCGGCGATGTAATCCCCCACACCAGGTAGTCTTCGAAATTCTCCGTAATCTGCGGGAATCCTTCCACCCATCCCCTCCACGACGATTCTCGCCGCCTTGTGCAGATTCCTGGCTCGTGTATAGTAACCCATTTTCTCCCAGACCTTGAGAACGTCCTGCAAATCGGCAGCGGCGAGGCGCTCAATATCTGGAAATCTGTCAACAAATCGTCCATAATAAGATAGAATCTTCTTAACCTGTGTTTGCTGGAGCATAACCTCGGAAACCCAGAGACGATACGGGTCTTTTGTCTGACGCCACGGCAAATAACGCTGGTGGTCGTGGTACCACGCAAATAGGTGATCACGGAATCTGACGATCTCTTCCGATGTCATAGAAAATCTCTAGGCGAGGCGCTTGTTCCAAGTTTCTATTCTTGGAATGATTTATATATATGGTTAACCCCGGAGGGTTTTCAAGGGACCACCCCAGACCTATACTGGCGTCTCATGGTCATGCGGTAAAACACTCTCAACTCTTCGATTTTCCTGGGCAAGGTTTTGCTGCGGGTCAGAAACCGGGTGTGACACAGAAATCCCTCGCATGGTTAGGGTGTTCCAACAGAGACGAAAAGGAAAGTGGTCCTATTGGACCAAACCGATTAAGGCAGGAGGTTACGTGATGTTATGGAGAAGAAGTTTTCTCAAGACCCTCTTTGGGGCAGCCGTGGCTGGAGGCTTCTCGTTGTTTTCCCTAGGAAGATCTCGTCCTATGGCTATGGAAATGGAGGGTCACGGCTCCGGTCTGGAGCCTACCCCGGGCGGTTCTCCACATCACGCCTCTTCATCCCTCCCCGTGGCATGGGCAGACCCAAACGTTCCTATCTCGCCTCCACCAGCGCTTTCAGGGAGACAGATGGGGCAGGTTCACACGCTGAATGTGCCGCCACTCGGTTTCAAGAGGGAAGGGAACGTTAAGGTCTTTACCTTGATTGCTCAGCCGGTCAAGCGGGTCTTTACCGAGGGCCGTATGCCCGAGTGGCCGTTCATCGAAGCTTCTGCTCGGTTTACCGGTGGCATGCATCACGCGGTTCAGCCGAAAGAGGTCAAACTTTGGGGCTACAATGGATCGATGCCCGGGCCGACGATCGAGGCAGTAGAGGGAGACCGTGTCCGTGTCCTGTTGAAAAATGAACTTCCCGAGCCCACAAGCATTCATTGGCACGGGCTGGAGGTTCCCAACGACATGGATGGAGCGGGTGGCGCGACACAGCCTCCTGTGCCCCCGGGCGGCACCTTTGTTTACGAGTTTACCCTCCACCAAGTCGGCACCTACATGTACCACACCGGGTTCAACATGATGAAGCAGGACGGCATGGGCCTCGGCGGGTTATTTGTTATCCATCCGAAGAAGCCAAAGCACAGGATCGATAAAGACGTTGCCATCATGCTACAGGCATTTGCGTTGCTTCCCGGGAATGATCGGCCCAATCTCGTGACCATGGATTTCAACTGGTTCACTTTTAATGGAAAAGTGGCCCCAGACATTGAGGTCCTGACCGCCAGGGAGGGTTCTCGGGTGCGAATTCGCTTCGGCAACCTCACTATGAGCAGTCATCCGATCCATGTCCACGGTCACACCTGGAATGTTGTGGGGACAGAGGGTGGTCCTATTCCGGAGTCAGCCCAATGGCCTGGAAACACAATCAATGTGCCACCCGGTACGACACGTGACGTAGAATTCATCGCCTCTAATCCGGGGGTCTGGCGCATGCACTGTCATAAACTTCACCATATTATTAACGCCCATGCCGATATTCCGATGGGGATCATGCCTCATGGGGGAATGTTCACCTTCCTCTACGTGATTCCAAAGAATGTGAAAGAAGTCTAGGTAAAGCCGTGAATAATGCGAAGGGGTATCCAATGACGTGGAAAAGAATTCTTGGTAAGACGGTTCTCACACTGTTCTTGCTTGGAGGCTGTGCAACTGTCCAGACCGAACGAGAATGGGAGAGAATCGCAGAGATCTCTCAAGAGCGAATCGGACAGAAACTCGTCTGGGAAAGGTCAGAACAAGAGAAGACATACATCCAGCAGGAGGTTAATCGTCTCTTGGCCGACGGCCTCTCCCGCGAGGAGGCGGTCCGAATCGCCTTGATGAACAATCGTGATCTTCAGAGCGAGTTCGAGAAGATTGGTATAGCAAAATCCGACCTGATCCAGGCAGGCCTTCTTACCAATCCCACCCTTGAAGGGCTTTTTCGATTTCCCTCCGGCGGTGGACGGACCAACATTGAGGCCGGGGGGTTCTTTGCTTTGTCCGATCTCTGGCAGATACCCCTTCGGAAGAAGGTGGCCGCCGCCGAATTGGAAGTCGCCATCATGAAAGTGGGGCAGGGGGTGGTGAACACTGCGGCAGAGGTTAAAAAAGCTTACGATACGGTCACCTATTTGAGCAGGATGACTGAAGAGACAGAAGAGATTCTCGAGAAATTCCGTGAAATCAGGGACGAGATCGCTGTGAGGCGAGATTTCGGGTTCATACAGGACTCGGATGTCTATCTAACCCAGGTCATGGTGTTGGAGGCCGAGTTGGAGCTGGCGAGTTCTGAGACCGATTTGGCGGTAGCGACGGCTCACCTTGATCGCACCCTCGGACTCGGTCCATCTCAATTCGTCTATACATTGGCTGAAACAGAACCGGAAGGTATCGGCGATCTTCCGGAGCTAGAGGCCGCCGTCCAACATGCCCTCACACACCGGTTTGACGTAAGAATCGCCCAATTTGAAATAAACCAAACCGAACGAGCGCTCGATCTGGAAAGGGCCCGATTTTTGAAACACGTGAATTTGGGTGTTTCCTATGAGAGAGACACCGACGGAACCAACGTTTTCGGTCCAGGCCTCGACATCCAGGTCCCCATTTTTGACCAGAACCAGGCCCGCATCTCAAGGACTCAACACAAGCTAAGGCAGACTCAGAAGAGACTTCAGGCTCTAGAAGGCCGAATCCGAGAGGAGGTGACTAAAGATATAGAACAAATACACCTCTTCCAGACCCGTGCCCGGCATTTTCGAGAGAAGATTCTCCCTCTCCGAGAAAGAATCCTTGAATACGCAAAGAAGTGGGTGAATGCGATGCAGTTGAACAGGCTGTATCTCTTAGAATCCCAGCGGAGTTTCTTAGAGAGTCGGCGGGAATATGTGAAGACCCACATTAAGCTTCGGAACGCTTTTGTTGATCTGGAACTGCACTTGGGGGGGAAGGTCCCCGGGTCTTAATTGAGACGCGGGGGCGCCACCTCACAAGAAGATAGCGAGAGTTGGCATAACCCGAATTTTTCGGACTGCCTGGACATCGTCGAAAACCAGGGAGATCTCAGAGGCATGCAGAGAAACCATGGGCGGCACATTTATAGCCTCCGGTAAACCCCAATGACCCTTCCGACAAGACGAAAATCTCGTGACGCTTCCTTTATTCGAAGGGTTTCCCACTTCGGATTGTCCGGCTTCAGGACAACATGACTGTTCTCTTTATAGAATCGCTTCACCGTTGCCTCGTCATCAAGCAAAGCGACCACCACGTCGCCCGTGTCAGCCGAGGCCTGAGACCGAACGAGCGCCAGGTCTCCCTCCAGGATAAAGGGTGCCATACTGTCACCCCTGACTCTGAGGAAAAAAACCTCCTCACCCCCTGCCCACTCTTTTGGAATGTTCATGATCGATTCGATGTTTTCCACGGCGAGCGTCGGTCCTCCTGCAGCAACGCGCCCTAAAAGGGGAACCTGGCGGGCATCGGGTTCGGCAGGCTTTTCCGTGAAATCCCGGACCTCAATTCCCCGGCTCTTGGCAGCGCTTCGCCTGACAAAACCTTTTCTTTCCAAGGCTCTCAGGTGATCAAAGGCGGCACGGGGATAGATGCCAAAATGTTCTCCGATCTCCCGAACCGAGGGTGGAAATCCTCTTTTCACGATGGACTGCTTGATAAAATCGAGAATCTCTTTTTGACGTTTAGTCAAAACCATAATGCTCTCTCCGACCGTATTATACTATACATGCGTTGACCCAAGCAACCCCCGTGAAACCTGAGGATATCTTAGACAAGTCGCAAGGCGTCCTTCTGGACGGAGACGAAGGGGGTGAATTCCGCTCGATTCTGGCCCGGGATAACCGAGGGGATGGTTGGAATCCCGTGGTATTTCATGGACGTGGTCGGGAGGGTCAGTCACGGGGAGACGATCTTCTGAGAGCATGAAATATCAACATTTTGTGGAATAAATGTGGATAAATACTATATATAGTAATTTTTTCTTGACATGGTCGGTCGATTGGGCTAGCTTTATTAAGGAAGCTATCATGGTGATGATGCTTCAATCCTAGGAGGGGGTAACGGATGAGTCAGGAGAAGATTCCCAAGGGCGAGTCCCGAGCAAGAGAATCTGAATCCGGTGGGAGAAGACCAGAACACGCACGTCGAGGGGTGACCATTCGCCGCCACTTAACGAAAAAGGGGATCTCTCCTTTTGACATGGTGGATTGGGAAAAGCGAGATGCAAGCATTATTAACGAGAGCGGAGAAAAAGTTTTTGAGCAGAACGACTTAGAGTTTCCTTCCTTTTGGTCACAGATGGCCGTCAATGTCGTCGCCTCTAAATACTTCCGTGGAATTCAGGGAAGCCCGCAGAGAGAGTCGAGCCTTCGCCAGCTAATCGGAAGAGTTACCGACACAATGACGAACTGGGGGAGGGCGCAGGGGTACTTTGTGTCTCCAGACGCTGGTGAAGCCTTCCACGATGAACTTGCCTACCTTATTCTCTATCAGATGGCCTCCTTCAACAGCCCTGTGTGGTTCAATTGCGGTATCGAGGAGAAACCGCAGTGTTCTGCATGTTTCATCAATTCCGTACAGGACTCCATGGCTTCTATCCTCGAACTGGCGAAAATCGAAGGCATGCTTTTCAAGCACGGATCCGGGACTGGCACAAACCTCTCCTCTCTCCGGTCTTCAAAGGAACATCTTTCGGGTGGGGGAACCGCATCGGGTCCTGTATCCTTCATGAAAGGCTACGATGCCTTTGCTGGTGTCATCAAATCGGGAGGTAAGACTCGAAGAGCTGCCAAGATGGTAATCCTCAATGTCGATCATCCCGATGTCATTGAGTTCATTAATAGCAAAAAAGATGAGGAAAAAAAGGTATGGGCTCTGATCGACGCAGGGTACGACGGTTCTTTCAATGGTGAGGCTTATGGATCGGTGTTCTTTCAGAACGCCAATCACAGTGTTCGGGTTCCTGACGAGTTTATGAAGGCCGTTTTGGATAATGGGACGTGGCAGGTTCGGGCCGTTACCACTGGAGAAGTGATGGAGACATATCAGGCCAGGGAGATACTCCGCCTGATTGCAGAGGGAACTCATGTCTCTGGCGATCCAGGGATGCAGTTTGACACGACGATAAATAGCTGGCACACCTGCCCTCATAGTGGACGGATCAATGCCTCGAACCCCTGCAGCGAGTATATGTTTCTCGATGACTCTGCCTGCAATCTGGCTTCCCTTAATCTCTTGAAGTTTCTGAACGACGAGGGCGAGTTTGATGTCTCCGCTTTTCGCCACGCTGTGGAGGTCATAATTCTCGCCCAGGAAATCATCGTGGATAATGCCGGGTATCCGACAGAGGCTATTGCCAAGAACAGCCACGATTATCGAGCTCTTGGCTTGGGATACGCCAACCTCGGTGCCCTGCTGATGGCCCGCGGTCTTCCGTATGATAGCGATTCGGGAAGGAATTACGCAGCGGCTATTACGGCACTCATGACCGGGCAGGCCTATCTGACGTCGGCGAAGATTGCCGAGGCAATGGGGCCCTTTGAGGGGTTCAAGTCGAATCGGAAATTAATGGATGAGGTTATTCGAAAGCATTACCGGGCGGTTTCCAAGATAAATTCGGCATATGTTCCCCTCGACCTGCTGGGCGCTGTTCACGAGGTATGGGAGAACTCGATCGAGGAGGGCGAGGCCCATGGTTTTCGAAATGGACAGGTAACGGTCTTGGCTCCCACGGGGACTATCGCCTTTATGATGGACTGTGACACGACCGGAATCGAGCCTGATATCTCGCTTGTCAAATACAAGAAGCTTGTAGGTGGCGGGGTTCTCAAGATTGTCAACAATACCGTTTCGCGGGCTCTTGATCGCTTGGGGTATTCCGAAGACGACACAAAGGAGATTCTTGAGTTTCTCGACAGAAAGGAGACCATTGAAGGTGCGTCACCCCTAAAGGAGGCCGACCTGCCAGTTTTTGACTGTGCCTTTAAGCCTATCCATGGAAGCCGGTCCATAGATTATATGGGGCACATCAAAATGATGGGTGCCGTTCAACCCTTTATTTCAGGGGCCATATCCAAGACCATTAATGTCCCAAATGAGACGACAGTTGATGAGATTGCAGAGGCTTACATCCAGGCGTGGCAGCTCGGTCTCAAGGCCGTTGCAATCTACCGAGATGGGTCAAAACGGACGCAACCACTGAGTCAGAGACAGGAAGAGGATTATGCGATAAAAGGAAGTCCCTATCGCCGTCGTCTTTCCGATGAGAGAAAATCCTTAACCCACAAGTTCAGCATCGGAAACCACGAGGGTTACATAACTGTTGGGATGTATGACGATGGGACTCCAGGAGAAATCTTTGTCGTGATTGCAAAAGAGGGAAGCGTCGTTTCCGGTCTAATGGACTGCTTTGCGACGGCTGTGTCCTTGACGCTTCAGTATGGGGTTCCTCTAAAGGTTCTCATAAACAAATTTGCCCATACGCGATTTGAACCCTCGGGTTTCACCAAGAATCCCCAAATACCTATCGCCAAGTCTCTCAGCGATTATATTTTCCGGTGGCTGGCTTCGAGATTCTTGACAAAGGAGGAGCAGGCTGAAATGGGAGTGTTGGTTGATAGCGCTCCAGAAGGCCTAGAGGATGAGTCCGAAGGTGATGGGAAAAAAGGGCTCACTTTTGCCGCCCAGGAAGACGCCCCTCCCTGCCCCGACTGCGGGTCCATAATGGTTCGAAATGGCTCCTGTTACAAGTGTCTCAACTGCGGGGCTACCAGTGGATGTTCGTAAAGGACGAGTATAATTCAATTGGCAAGCAACGTGAATAGCGGATAAAGGAAGAGCCAAACGGATGTATGAGTTGAGGTGTAAGGGACGAGGCGAAAGGCATATCTCATGCTCGGCCCCCGCCATCTGATCCTCATCTCTTAGATCATCCTCTGCTGTGAACATTCTCGGCCCGTGGATAGCCTCCGCCGCCTATCACATCACCATGAAAATCATTGAACCATCTTTCGAGATTCTCGACCCCATAGACGGGGATTCGATTCTTAGGAAGCTAGAACAAGCAGGGAGAACCTGCTACAAGTCGGAGGGCCGGATCACTGGGGATTCGGCACCTGATTTTATCAGACGGGTCATAAAGTCTGGTCACCACAGCGTTATCGAACACACGTCCGTATCCGTCAAGTTTGTCTGTGATCGAGGTGTCACCCATGAAATGGTGCGCCACCGTTTGGCCTCTTACAGCCAGGAGAGTACTCGATATGCGAATTACAGTCAGAAACGATTCGGGAGGGAGATAACGGTCGTTAAACCACCATTCTGGTTGGAGGACTCTCCCGCCTACGAACGATGGAAAGAGGCGATAAAAGAGGCAGAAACGCACTATATGCAGCTCATAGAGATGGGGGCCACGCCGCAAGAGGCCAGAACTGTTCTTCCCAATTCTCTAAAGACCGAAATCATCATGACCTGTAATCTCCGTGAGTGGCGGCATGTCTTCGAGCTTCGGTGTGGCACCCAAGCACACCCACAGATCAGAGAGCTGATGCGTCCGCTCCTTAGGGAGTTTCGCAAGAGAATTCCGGTCCTTTTTGATGATCTCTATGACCGTTTTTTCGAGAGGGAGTCTTCATAGGCAGGACAAAAAACACGCCCTATTGTTTCTTCTGAGAGACCACTCTTCCTTATAGGGTGGTCTCTTTTTTGGGGTCTATTCTCCTATCTTTACACCAGAAGAGGAACAAGATATAGTGTCCAGACTTTCGTGATGTCGATCCCAATTGACAATGAGATGACCAGAAGAACCGCCACCACGGTGACTTTCGATTTCCAGGAACACAAGCTCTCCAATGGGCTTTTGATCTTGGCCCTGCGCGATACGAGTCTCCCCGTGGTTAGCTTTCAGATGCATTTTGCAGCTGGATCCCGAAACGAACGACCGGGAATCACGGGTATCAGCCATCTTTTCGAACACATGATGTTTCGGGGATCAAAAGAGCTCGGTCCTGAAGAATTCTCGAAAATAATTCAGGCAAACGGCGGTCACACCAATGCCTTCACGACCACCGATAACACCTCGTACTACGAAAATCTCCCTGCCACGAATCTTGAGCTCGCAATACGCCTTGAAGCGGAGAGGTTGGAGAATCTCAGAATTACTGAGGAGAATCTCACAACAGAACGAGAGGTGGTTCGCAGCGAAAGGAAGTATCGAACCGTAAACAGTCCATTCGGGCTGGTAATGGAACAACTCTTTGCGACCGCCTTTACGATGCATCCCTACCGATGGCCTGTGGTTGGTTGGGATCAGGATCTCAGAGAACTGACTCTCCAAGACTGTTTGGAGTACTATAGAAAGCACTACGCGCCGAACAGGGCTGTTGCGGTCATTGTGGGTGATGTGAAGCCCGACCATGGTTTCACCCTGGTTGAAAAGCATTTCGGTCACCTTCCCTCCCAGCCCGAACCTGCGCCTATCCGGGCCGGGGAACTTCCCCAGCGAGGGGAGAGACGGACCGTCCTTAAGAAGGTTGCCCAGACTTCGGCTCTTTTCGCTGGATTTCACATCCCGGGAATCGCCGAAAATGACATCTTTCCCCTTCTGGTTCTGGCATCTGTTCTCAGCAGTGGAAGATCCGCTCGGTTTTATCGGGCGTTCATAAAGACCGGAAGAGCCGTGGAGGCAGAGGCGGATCTCGGGTCTCCTCCGTTCCTCTCCATGGATCCCGGGTTACTGGTCATTTCAGTGGCCGCATCCCCCGGCGTGAACATGAACACCCTGGAAAAGGATGTCTGGAAAGAGACCGATGCGCTGAAAACGCACCCCATCGAGGTGGATGAGCTAGAGAAAAGCAAGAAGAAGTTACGGTCATCCTTTCTCATGAGCCTTCAGACGCATTTCTACAAAGGGATCGTGGCGGGAGTGTATCGGATTCGCACCGGAGATCACCGGTGGATCAACAGAATAGAGTCGGCCTATCAGGCCGTGAAAGCAGAACACATTAAGGAGGTGGCTCAACGGTATTTTGATGAGGATAACCGTTCGGTCGTCCATTTGGTTCCAGTTTCTCCCCAAGAGGTTGGTAAGTGGGGAGATTATGAATAAACAGAGCATGAGCCAGGGTTCAGCAGGCTGCCGTCAGTAGAATAGAGAGGACAGGTCGGTGATTGAAATGGATTCATCGGTTGGGCCCTGGTTTTCGGTCCTTTCCTGATTATTTGAGTTCTAACAAAACGCGGACATTATGCCTTAAGAAACAAAACCCTGACCCCCGGCAACTGACGGCTTGCGAATCATGAGAGCAACATGAAGTCGATCGCCCTTCCCGAAATTGAAACTCAGGTCTTGGACAACGGCGTGAAGGTTCTGGCCGCACGAGTTGAAAAGTTGCCCCTTGTCTCCATTGTCTTCATGCTTAACACAGGTGCCGAGACGGATGGGGACGGGAAGGCTGGCCAGGCCGATCTCACCTGTGAGATGTTGACCCTGGGCACCGAGAAGCGCTCGGGTGATCAGATCGCCTTGGAAATCGATTCTCTTGGGGCCAGACTCATTTTCTACTCGGGGTGGGATGCGACCTTCATCGAGATCGAGGGGCTTTCCGAAGACCTGCCAGTATTACTTGAGATTTTGTCAGACATGGTCTTGCGACCGACTTTCCCGAAAAGGGAGTTCGACCAGCTCAAGGGGAGACGGATCGCCCGACTCATACAGGACCAGGACGATTCTGGAATTGTTGCTGATGACCAGTTTGTGCAATTCGTCTTCGGCGGGACCCCCTATGGTCACCCCCGTCGTGGGACTGTCGACTCTGTAAAGGCACTGTCTTTGGATGATCTCAGGGCTTTTCATACCGACTACTTCTTGGCCGATCGATGCACTCTCATGATCGTCGGCGAGATCGAATTCGAGGATGCCTTTAAGGAAGCTGCGAAGTTCCTGGGCCCATTAGAGAGAGGTCCAGGTTCTCCTGATGTTCTCGATTTCGCTCTCCCCGATAAGGTTAACCGAAAAGTCCGAATTATTCACCGGCCAGACCTTACACAGAGTCAGATCCGGCTGGGGCACCCTGGAATAAGACGGACCAGTCCAGACCATGATATCTTTCAAGTTGCCAATTATATTCTCGGAGGCGGTGGTTTTTCGTCTCGTCTCATGGAAAAGATCCGCTCCCAGAAGGGTTACACCTATGGGATATCGAGCCAGTTCAAGGGGAGGCGCCATCCTGGTCCTTTCGTGATTTCAACTTTTACACCGAATGAGAGTACATTCGCCGTTGTCACGGAAATCATCACGGTCGTCGAAGGGTTCATCGAGGAAGGCACAACCTTGACGGAACTCAAAGAGGCAAAGAATTACTTCTTGGGAAGTTATCCCTTTAGATTTGAGACCTATCGCAGAATTGCCCGCGAGATTCTCGATGTCGAATTGTACGGCCTCGGCATCAGAAGTCTCGCCGAATATCCCCAAAGAGTCTCAAAGATCACACGGCGGGAGATTCAGTCGGTTGTGCCGCGCAACCTCAACCCTGATTCGTTTTTTGCTGTGATTGTGGGAAATTGTGAATTTTTCAAGAAAGAGATGGAAAAACTGGGGCCTGTGGAAATAATCGATTTTCAGGCACTTGTGGCACGAAGGTGAGACTCTCCCGATTCTGGTTCTCTAATCTCAGGTTTGATTTCAATGACGTTAGTCATATTCTCACTGTCCGTGATGGATGTCTGTGGCCGGATTCTCGCGATTACTCAAGGTCCGTTGCCTTTGGGTGAAACTTAGGCGGTCGGTACCCCGGAAGAGAGGTTCTTCAAAGCGTGCCACACGACCAGTAGCAGCTTCTCCGTGTTAAAGGGTTTGAGGATATAGTCATAGGCCCCTTCCTCGAGGGCGTTGATGCCGTTTTCGACGGTTCCGAAGCCCGTCAGAACAACGACTGGAAGGGTCTTGTTCATCTCATGGGCGAGTTTCAAAAGCTCCAATCCGTCCATTTCAGGCATTTTCATGTCCGTAATCAGGAGATCGAAATGGGCAGGACTCTTGAGTATCCTTATCGCCTGTTTCCCGTTTTGGGCAATCTTCACGTCAAAGCCAGCGAGGAGAAGGAGGTCTCGAAGCGTTTTGGCGACTCGAGGTTCGTCATCGACAACGAGTATCCTGGCTTTTGATTTCTGAATAGTTGACCGTTTTATCATGGTGACGACCATCTCCTCACAAGCGATTTGGTTACCGGTATGGCTTCTCTCGATTCGCCCCACCTTTCCACCTCCTCACCGAAAAAGATCGATCCCATCTGATAGGACAGGCGCGATCAGCCTCTGATATGATTCTGGAAGTCGCCTCGCCCCTGTTTGTCCGAGACCCGCCGTCGGCGGTTTGGCATTTCCCTCAAAGATAGCTCCAGGTTGGATCGGGTTAGGGAACTACCGAGGTCTGGTCTTGATGCAGGTCGAGCAATTACTATACCAGGATAAGGACAGGAAGGGATTTTAGTTAACTTATTGATTTCATTTGGGTTGTATTCACATGTCCGTATTTCTGGAGGGAGTAAGATATGATTAATCGTCCTATCTTGACAAAAATCGGTACTGTCTGGGACAGGAATTCACACTATCCTTTTTTTTTCTGAAAAGAATTTCCACTTCTTTCTATCTTTGGTGGCCTTGGGTTCTGGCCTACTTATTTGTGCAAATTCCTCGAGGAGTTCCTTCTGCCGTTTGCTCAAGCGAGTAGGTGTCTTCACGACCACCTGAACAATCTGGTCACCCCGGCCAGCTCCTCTTAGGCGCTTGACCCCTCGTCCGCGTAACCGAAAGACTTCTCCAGATTGCGTTTCTGGTGGTACTTCAAGAGATTCCTTACTTTCCAAGGTGGGTATCTCTATCCGGGTCCCCAGGGCAGCTTGAGGAAAGGAGATTGGTAGTTGACAGTAAATGTCATCCCCCTCTCTTTCGAAGAACTCATGGGAATCCATGTGGATGACAACATAGAGATCCCCTGGAGAGCCACCGTGAAGGCCGGGCTCTCCTTCACCTTGAATCCTCAGCCGAGAGCCGGTGTCTACGCCACCAGGAATTGTAAGGTCAATCTTTCTTTTTTTCTTGACCCTCCCTGTACCTTTGCACTCCTTGCATGGATCGGTAATGAAACTTCCTTCTCCCCTGCAATGGCTGCACGTGGTACTAATCGTGAGAAAGCCCTGGGAGTGGGTAACTTGTCCTGTCCCATGGCAGGAAGGACACTGAGACCTCGATGTGCCGGGAGCGGCTCCCGTCCCTTTGCAGTCGGAGCAGTCTTCGATCCTTGGGATTTCGATCTGCTTCTCCGTCCCAAATGCCGCTTCCTCGAAGGTTATAGCTAAATCGTACCGAAGGTCTGCCCCAGGTTGTGCGTAGGCTTGCTTTCTTCGTCGAGTGCCCGTACCGAAGCCAAAAAAGTCCTCGAAGATATCACTGAAGCTTGAGAAGATGTCCTCAAATCCTCTGAACCCGGTGAATCCCGTTCCCTTTAAGCCCTCGTGACCATAAAGGTTGTAAAGCTCTTTCGTCTGGGGATTCCTCAAAATCTCATAGGCTTCAGCGGCCTCTTTGAATTTCTCCTCAGCGTCTTTGTTCCCTGGATTTCGGTCAGGATGGGACTCGAGGGCCAGTTTCCGGTAAGCCTTTTTGATCTCGTCCTCAGTTGCGTCTCGGGAGACTCCTAGTATCTCATAATAGTCTCTTTTGGCCATGAGCTGTTGTTTCAGAACTGTGCGAGGCAGATTCTAGTGAAACAAGGTGGGCCAGTTCAAGATCTGGCCCACCCCATTCGTTTTCTCCGTGAAATGGACCCGTTTAGTACATGCCACCTCCTGGAGGCATCGGGGGTGTATGGGGCGCCTTCTTTTCGGGTTTCTCGGCAACGACCGCCTGGGTGGTGATCATAAGGGATGCAACACTTGCCGCATTCTGCAAGGCGAGTCGAACCACCTTGGTCGGATCGATGATTCCCGCCTTGACCAGGTCGGTATACTCCTCCCTGGCAGCATCAAACCCAAAAGCCCCCTTTTCTTTTTTGAGCTTTTCAACCACAACGGATCCTTCCAGCCCTGCGTTCTCAACTATCTGCCGAGCAGGCTCCTCGAGAGCCTTTTTCACAATATTGATACCAATTTGACGATCGGGATCATCCACCTTCAGCTTTCCGATTGCCTCGAGACACCTGAGGTAGGCCACACCACCACCGGGCACGATCCCTTCTTCAACAGCGGCCCTAGTTGCATTGAGGGCGTCCTCAACGCGTGCCTTCTTCTCCTTCATTTCTGTCTCTGTTGCCGCGCCAACATTGATAACCGCTACCCCGCCGACGAGTTTAGCCAATCTTTCCTGTAATTTTTCCCGATCATAATCAGAAGTTGTTTCTTCGATCTGAGTCCTGATCTGTTTGACCCGGCCCTCTAGAGCTGACTTTTCTCCCTTGCCTTCAACGATAGTCGTATTTTCCTTGTCGATGTTGATTCTTTTAGCCAGTCCGAGATCGGTCATTGATACGTTTTCGAGTTTTACCCCGATATCTTCAGAGATCACCTGACCACCAGTTAGAATGGCAATGTCTTCCAGCATCGCCTTCCTTCGATCTCCAAAGCCAGGGGCTTTCACTGCTGCACATTTCAGGGTTCCACGAATCCTATTGACCACCAGGGTCGCCAGGGCTTCGCCTTCCACATCTTCCGCAATAATGAGCAGAGGCTTACCTGACTTTGCGATCTGCTCCAATAGGGGCAGCAGATCCTTCATGTTGCTGATCTTCTTCTCATGAAGGAGAAGGTAAACATCGTCGAGTTCGGCGACCATCTTTTCGGGATCTGTAACAAAGTATGGGGAGAGATAGCCACGGTCGAATTGCATTCCCTCCACGATGTCTAGGCTTGTTTCCATGGCTTTAGCCTCTTCGACCGTGATGACACCCTCCTTGCCAACCTTATTCATCGCCTCGGCAATAACGTTTCCGATAGTTTCGTCGTTATTGGCTGAGATAGTGCCTACCTGACTGATCTCCTTTTGTTCTTTCGTCGGTTTGCTTTGCTTCTTGAGCTCTTGGACTACAGCTTCCACAGCCTGATCGATCCCCCGTTTTACGTCCATGGGGTTGGCCCCTGCAGCGACCACTTTATAGCCTTCTCGGTAAATAGCCTGAGCAAGAACCGTAGCTGTTGTGGTCCCATCACCGGCTGTATCACTGGTTTTGCTGGCCACCTCCTTGACCATCTGGGCCCCCACGTTCTCGAACTTGTTTTCGAGTTCCACCTCTTTGGCAACAGTGACGCCGTCTTTGGTTACGGTGGGGGATCCAAAGGATTTTTCGAGAATGACGTTTCTCCCCTTGGGGCCGAGAGTTGCTTTGACCGCGTTGGTCAGAATGTTGACGCCATCAAGGATCTCAGTCCTGGCGTCCTGGTCAAACTTGAGTTCTTTTGCTGCCATTGTCAAACCTCCATTTCATTCGAAATTTAACTTTATTTCTCGATTACACCGAGAATATCGTCTTCCCTCATGATTAGGTGTTCTTCCCCTTGGATCTTGATCTCTGTTCCAGCGTATTTTCCGAAGAGAATCCGGTCCCCTTTTTTGACGTCGAGGGGCTGCAACTTTCCATCCTCTCTCAGCTTTCCCTTGCCAACAGCGGTGACTTTTCCCTCAACAGGCTTTTCTTTCGCCGTATCGGGAATGATAATTCCCCCCTTTGTCGTCTCCTCTTCTTCAACCCTTTTGACAATAACTCGGTCTTGCAGTGGCCTGATTTTCATCTTTCCTATCTCCTTTCTAAGATCTTTATCTTACTGTTTTTTCAGGGTAGCTGAACGGTTCACAAACTAATCATCCCCATGTCAATTGTCAAGCCGCCCCGTCATAGGTCCTTGTATCCCGCTTTCTTGTAATTATCCCGGGCACGGGATTTCAGATCGTCCCGGTTGGTCTTCTCTGCCTCTTTATCCGCCAACTCTGCCGCGTGGCTGTACATGCCCTTTTTTTCATAATCTCGAATCTGTCGCTCCGCTGGGCTGGGTCCATGATTCTCCATTCTGTAGGTGACGACTGAATAGACCCGCTCCACAGGAGCGTGGCACTGAGGGCACACTTCCAAGGGTGCGTCATCGATATTCTGAATCACCTCGACTCCCACCCGGCACCTACGGCAACCTTTCTCGCCATTGATCGTCCTATACTCGTAGATTGGCATGTGCTCGTCTGATGCAGCGGAGCCTTCAGCGTCCTTTATTCGAAGGAAAGCTAATCACCCTTCTTGCGTTTGTCAAGGAAATTGGCCGCCTTTTCTATTCTCCGTGGACTTGAAGGCCCGCGGCCGTAATTGACAGAGGGAGATGAATTGATATACGATAGCAGAGAAATTCTCTGGGTTCTGAGATCTCCAATTGATTCTCAAAATAACCTCCCTATTAATCCTTCTCATCCTGTCGGGGTTTTTTTCAGGGTCTGAGACCGCCCTTTTTAGCCTGGGCCACGGCAAGCTCAGGGAGTTCAGAAAGAGTAAGCTCCCCAAAAAGAGGCTCATTTCGAGAATGATGGAGGATCCTGTTCGTGTCCTGGCAACCCTCCTTCTGGGGAATACATTTGTCAACATTGCCGCCGCTAGCCTTGGACAGAACGTCGTTTCAACTTTTATGAAGGAAGAAAGAGCCATTCTCCTGTCTACTCTGGCTATGACTTTTCTGATTCTCGTTTTCGGTGAGATTACGCCGAAGACCTTTGCAGTCCAAAGATCGGAGGAGGTTTCCCTATGGGTAGGGAGGCCCCTTACTGTCTTCTCAGCCGCCATCAGCCCCGTGCGTCGGCTTCTGAGGAGGTTAACAGAGTTTTTCCTCGCCCTTTTGGGCGTAAGGACGATCGAAAGGGGTCGCGGGCCTTCAGAGGAGGAGCTCAGGACCCTTGTGGACATTGGGTTCAGTGAGGGCGTGGTCAACCGTTTGGAACGGGAGATCATACACAAGGTTTTCTCCTTCCATGATAAGACGGTGCAACAGATCATGACCCCAAGGGTGGAGGTGATGAGTCTGTCCGCTGATACACCCCCGCCTGAGGCTCTGACCATACTCAAGGCCCGGCGTTTCTCCCGGGTCGCTGTGTATGAGGAGGAAGAGGATCGTATTATTGGAGTTCTTCACATCAAGGATTTTATCCGGGTCCCAGGGGCAGGCTCGCTAAGAGATCTAGTCCGGCCTGTCAAATTTGTTCCTGAGACTCGGCGGATTGACACCCTTTTCCATGAGCTGAGAACGGAGAGACAGCACCTCTCGGTTGTCATTGACGAGTACGGCGTCTTTTGCGGGATCGTCACCATGGATGACCTGCTGGAGGAGATCGTGGGTGAAGCATTTGCCGCAGTGCCAAGAAAGGATCTTTTCAAAAGAATCGGTCGAAGTGCTGCCTTGGTCAAGGGCGTCATGGAACTTGAGATATTCAACCGAAAAATGGGGACTAAACTCTCCGACCCTGACGCACAGAGTATCGGTGGCTATTTAATCAATCGTCTGGGAAGAATTCCTGAGGCCAAGGAACGGGTCAGAATAGGGGATCTGCAGTTTGAGATTATCAAGGCTGAGCCTAACCGGATCGTCAGGATGCTGGTCAAAAAGTTTTCAAGAACGAGGGTAGGGGCACGGGATTGATCCATCTGATTCTCATTGCATTCTCAGTGATCGGTTCCGGCTTCTTTTCCGGAGCTGAGACAGCCATAATCTCTGCAAGCAGAATCAAGATTCGTCATCTGGCAGGGATGGGGAACAAAAACGCCCAGACTATGGAGAGATTCCTGGAAAGACCGGAGCAGATTTTATCGGTCATGCTCGTGGGTACGAACATCTGTGTGGTCCTCGGTTCTATCCTCGCAGCAACGTACGCAATCTCCTTGATTGATCAGCAGGAGTTCGGCATGGCAATCGCCACCGTTGTCATGACCCCAATTATGCTTATCTTCGGAGAGACCCTTCCCAAGACTTTCTTCTACCAGCATGCCAACTGGATCGTTCTAAGAATTGTTACTGTTTTGGAATTCTTTTCGGTCGTTTTCTATCCTTTCGTCCTGGTCTCCTCTCTTCCGGCCCGAGCGATCGTTTGGCTTTTCGGCGACCGGGGGAGGGTGAAAAACCCTTTTGTGAGTCGAGAAGAGTTGAAACTTCTCATCCTCGGCGGGCAGGGTGATTTGAAGGTTCACGGACAGGAAATGATCGGCCATCTCTTTAAGTTCAGTGAGACGGTGGCCAAATCTATAATGGTTCCTCTGGACAAAGTGGTTGCGGTTGACGTTGGGGGAACGGTGGCTGACGCTGTCCGACTTATCGGGAAGAGCGGTCACTCACGTCTTCCTCTCTATGACCGACGAATTGACAACGTTGTCGGATACGTTTCCGTCCAGGATATTCTTGGACTGGACTCGGAACTGCCCTTGTCTCGAGTGCGGCGTTCGGCCATTTTTGTTCCTGAGAACAAGAAGATTTCGGGCCTTCTTTTGCATTTGAAACAGGTTGGACAGCCCATGGCCTTGGTGGTGAACCGGTATCGCCGGGTATCTGGGCTCGTCACCCTTGAGGATATTGTCGAGGAGATTGTTGGGGACATCGAAGATGAGTACGATGTATCTTCTTCGCGAAAGTTGTCTTGATATTCAGACCGTCGGCTCACCATGTGTCTTTGATCTTCTTGAGATGACATCTCTCGCCATAGAATTGCCGTCGATAGGCCGTCCAGCTAAGTGGTTGAATGACGCCGACGTTGCGGACCAGGGGAGTAGGATTCTGCAAGAACGTTGGAGAAATGCACCGGGGAGATCGTCTCTCTTGGCGTCTGTTTCTGTCGGAAATTGTAAGTTCATCGGCGGGATAAGAATAGAGGATTTCAGTCAGAAACAGGATGGAGGGGCAGTCGAAAAAAAACTTGACGAGGACGCCTTTGTCATGTAGTATTTAAGTATATACTGAATAGGAACGCCCCATGGAAAGCAAACAAGCCGAATTATTCAAAGTTTTGGGAGTTGAATCTCGCATCAGAATCATTGATCTGCTGAAGCAAAAGGGGCCTCTTGGTGTAAACAAGATGTCAGAGTTATTGGGTATCACTCCCTCTGCCGTTTCCCAACATCTGAAAATCCTCAAGCATGCCGGCCTGGTTCGGAATGAGCGCAAAGGTTACTGGATACCATACGAGGTAGATCCGGTCGCGTTGGGGCAGTGTCAGGAATTTCTTTCCGAGGTCTGCACCTGCGGCTGTGAAGGAACTGGACGTATTCGAGAGGCAGAACTAAGCAGGGCCAAGGATAAGCTTGCCCTGCTGAGGAAGTACGAACAAGAACTAGAGAGAGAACTACAGGAAGTGCGAGATCGAATCGAGAAGGTGGAGCGGGGGGAATGATATTTTTTTAAACGGCAGTTCAGTATTTACTGAAATACCTAAATCTGGTCAGGGAAAGGAGGCGATTAAGAATGTGTCAACCAAGCGGAGGTCAGATATGTTTGGATAAGCCGATTTGCACCTGTGGCTGTTGCGGTCCATCTTTCCGGCGTTTCTTTTCTTCCAAAGAGGAAAAGGAATGTTTGGAAAACTACAAGGAACAGCTAAAGCTGGAGCTGACTGGAGTCGAGGCACGCATCAGGGAAATTAAGAGAAAATGACAACAGAAGAAGTGTGAAGGAGGTGATACAGATGGCCGGGAAAAAGAAGAGTCCTTGCGGGTGTGGTTGCCTGCCTCCCTCCAAGAAAAGCGCCAAAAACCCTAAGCCACATGTCACAAAGCCCAAGAAATGAGAGGGCTCAATGCCGAGTTTTGACCGAGGTAGGAGAACAGGCTTCTTCTGCCTCGGTCGTTCTGTTTGTCAACTGAATGCTTTCCTTGAGCATCAGAAACCCGCATAGAGGACTGAATCGATCGCTTTTTTTCCAAATGTATTATCTTAGATTCAAGATCTATTTGAAATTTGACCTTTGAGACTTGCCATAGAAACTTTTGTTATCAGATCGGGCTCATATCCTCTTGCCGAAAGGCTCAGCGTATCCAGTTAATTCCACGTATCCACGCCCGGAAATCGGCTTGCCTTCAGATCTGCCTCTAACATGAACACTCCCTTCCCAATAAATGACTCGGGAAGACTCCTGAGTGACAAGTTCTTGATTGGATACAGTTGGAGTTACCGTGAGTTCAAGATTTGATTTGGGTATTCTGATCCTCCACTTTGACGGATAACGGGCTCCAGTTCCTTTGCTTTTCCAGTTACCCAATACCTCAATTTCGAATTCCTCTTTGGTGATATGGCGGGATGTTCCGTCCGAATGAGTCAGGGTTCCGCTAGAATAAGGATCGGGTTTACCATCCTGATGGCGAATGATATAAAGCATGAGTTCGGTATTGTTTTGGAGCTGGATGCTGAACCAGTCCCACCCGACCTGGTAATCCCGTAGTTGATTGGATCCAAACTCATGATCCATCCAACTCACGCCCTCGACGGTCAGAACCTCTCCATTCAAGGTCACTTCACCCTGGGTCTTCATCCGGGTGATTGAATAGTAGTGGGATGCGTAGCCCTCACCCTCGGCCTTCTGGCTTACACCGTCTATGCCATTGACGATCGGAGGCTTCATTGGTGTCAGACGAAATCGAATTGCCATGGCGGGGTCACGTGCCTGAAGATGATGGACTGTGCTATCGCCTTGAAGAACCCAATCTTCCACCCAGACATGTAACCGGTCTGTTGCGGCACCTGCCTGGCCAAGAGCCCCTCGGCTGATTTTCTCTCGAAAGACAAAGGCCTTCTTGTTTTCATCAGTCAGGGCAAAATGGGCAAAATAGACCGTATTGAGAGCCCACCTCGATTTTTCGACTCCTTTTCGGCGTAAACCCGTCCTGAAAAAGGTGAGTTGGTAACCGAAAGATCTTCCGCCGTGAGCCCGCACGTGGCCTGTATAGTACCACCATTCAGTCTGAAACTCAGGATGGGAATAATGGTCTTGTGGAAAAGAGAAGGTTCTCCCGGGTAAGGCTCTCCGAAATTCCTCGCTTTTTGCAGGGGTGGTGATCAGAAGTGTGAGGCACAGGCATAAAAGCCAGGGTTTTCTCAGGGTCATTGTCTTAGTCACTCCATTTTTACTGCCTCGGCAACCTGCTTCTTGGCTGCCGTATGAGCCGGAATGAGGCCGGCAAAAAAGGCCGCGACGACCACAAGGGCAATAGATTGAACAAACACCGACGGGGTTAGAAAGAACTGGACGGTCCATCCAAAGGACTGTTTGTTGATCACAAAGATCAGGATCATCGATAGGAAGATACCGCTTGCAGAACCGAGAAAAAAACTAGCCATGCCCATGAGCTGAGCCTCCAACAGCGTCATTTTTCGAATCTGCTTCTTAAAGGTCCCAATAGCCCGGAGAATCCCGAAGTCCCTTTCTCTCTCAATGACCAGAGCCAGCATAGAGTTGACAATACCGAGAATGGCGACGATGAAGGCGATGACTTTAAGGGCATGAGCAACTGAAAAGGTTTGGTCGAAAATCTGGAGAATCTCCTCTCTCAACTCCCTGTTGGAAACAGCCAGAATCTGATATTTACCTGAAAAGCGTTTGAATATGTCCGCTCTGGCGGTTTCCAACCGAGCAGGATTCCTCAAAAAGAGGGCAGTCCGGTTGATACGCAGATCATTCCAGATCTTTCGATACACGCCGAGGTCGATGATGATCATCCCATTTTCGGTCGTATAATCATAGAAAACCCCTGCGACAGTGAATCTTCTCGGTCCCCGTGGTGTCTGGAGAAGAAGCTTTCCTCCTTCTCTTATGCGGGACTTCAGTGAGAAGGTCTCAGAAACAATAATCTCTCCATGGTTGATTACTCTCTCTACTATTTCAGTCTGGTCACCGCGAATAAAGGAGAGACGATTTCTACGGAGGAGCACGGACGTCACTGCCGCCCATAGGAGAACAGGCCGCTCTTGATATTCTATTTCAGACACTCGAATCAAGTCTGCCCCTTCCACATCCGGGTGGGCCGTTGCGTACTCGATTACCTCTTGAGGAATGAAAGCGTTCCAGCCCGAAACTGCGAAACTGGCTGGCGTCAGGATGATGTCGGCGGTAATTGCCTGACCAACCCAGACATCCACCGTTTTTCTGAAACTCTGGATCATTATAGAGATACTGATCAACATGGCTAGCGCCGTCATCAGAGCGGCGATCGTGATGGCCGTCCGGGTCAGAGAATCCTGCAGATAATGGCTTGCCAGGCGACCCTCAATTCCGAAAAACTTTCCCGCCGTTGGTCCAAACAAGGCGTTCAACCATCGAGTGCCCGCCGGTGTGATCAAGGAGAATCCGACGAGAACGAGAAAGGCTGAAGCAAAACCGAAGAGGGGCTTTCCCAGAATAGGCCCCTGGAATGCAAGAATGAGGGCCAAAACCAGGACAGAAAGGGCGGCGAAAAGAAACTTCCCTGTTCGAATTGCCACTTTGCGTTCGAGGTGGGTGAGCGACAAAGCCTCTCTCGGCCTAGTTCTGGATGCTTCCCAGGCAGGCCCAGCCGCTGAAATGATCGAGACAATCACAGAAATCATAATCCCTAGAAGCAGGATCGATGGCGAGATCGTGAGTTGTTCAGCCTTTACCAGTATATAGAGGGCAGTCACTGTCCTGGAGACCGAAGCAAGGGTGAACTTTGCCATGGCCAGGCCTATCCCTATTCCAAGGGCGGCTCCACAGAAACCCAGAATGGCTCCCTCGGAGAGAAAAAGGGTGAGAATCATCTTTTCCGAGACGCCGAGGCTTCTCAGAATTCCTATTTCTCGGCGTCTCCGAATCACAGAGATGGACATAGAATTATAGATTAAGAACATGCCGACAAAGAGGGACACAAAACTCAGTGCCGTTAGATTCAACCTGAAAGCCCCAATCATGTTTTCCACTTGACTGTTACGACTTTGAGGACGGCGAATCTTGAGTTGGGGCGGGAGGTTTTGTCTTAAGCGATCTGCGACGGCCTCTGGAGAGGCATTGGGGGCTGCGATGAGATCGATTCTATCCAAGAGACCAATCTTGTCAAAGGCCTCCTGAGCGTGGGCAATGTCGAGAATCGCAAAATTTCCTCCCAAAGCTTTGGCAGGCCCTTGCTCCTCCATGATTCCTCTGATGGTGAAAGCAAAAGCCTTGGAGCCGATAACGACTTTGAGTGGAGATCCTAGGGATAATCCAAATTTATCCGCAAAAGTCCGAGTGATTGCAATGGATTCAGGTTCGAGGAGAAACTTAAGGAGATTCTCGTCTTCTCCTCTTTTTCGGAACTGGTAGGACCGAAACGTACGATCTGTGAAAATGTCGATGCCGAGAATTAGGAGAGGTTCGTCGATCGGTGGCATGGCCTGAGCGACATATTGGAGAATTGGGGTTGCTGCCAGAACGCCGTCGACCTTTTTCGCCACCAGAAAAAGCTCTTCATCAAAGCCGCGTCCATTGGACACAATCTCGAGTTGAGTCCTGCCAGTTACATGATCAATTGTGCTCTTGAAGGCGTCGAGAGCGCTGTTAATGGAAGTACCGATGCTAATGAAGACTGCGACCCCAAGGGCGATGCCGATGATGGTCAACCCAGATTTCCATTTCTCCAAATAGAAATGTCTCAGAGAGAAGAGGCGGACGAGATGAATCAATATGCGAGTTCTCCTTCCTCACCCAACTGCCCGTCTCGCATCATCAGTTCCCGATCCGCGAAATCTGTTACGGCGTTACTATGGGTCGCCATGACGATCGTTTTTTTGAGATCGGACTGCAATCTGTGAAGGATCTCGAGGATCTTGCGGCCGGTCTTAGAATCGAGGTTCCCAGTCGGTTCATCAGCGAGGATTATGTCTGGGTCGTTGATAAGGGCCCGGGCAATAGCCACCCGCTGCATCTCCCCCCCTGAGATTTCCGGCGCGTGGTGGTGCTGACGTTTCAGAAGCCCTACCATCTGAAGAAGCTCCGTGGCCCTCTCGTTGGCTTCCTTGATCGGATTTCCTTTGATCAAAAAAGGAAGTGCCACGTTCTCCCGAACGTTGAGTATGGGGACGAGATTGAAAAACTGGAAAATAATCCCCACCCGATCTCTTCTGAATCGAGTCAGCCGGACATCATCCATGTCTGCCAGATTGACCTGATCAATGACGATCTTCCCTCTGGTCGGGACGTCAAGACCTCCAAGGAGGTTTATGAGAGTGCTTTTGCCACAACCACTGGGTCCCCGAATTGCAAGGAACTGCCCTCTTGGGACGTCCAAATTCACGCCATTCAGGGCCAGGACCTTTTGGTCTCCCTCGTGATAGATCTTTGTAACATCGAAAAGTCTTATAATTGTATCCACTAGAATTCAGATCTGCGACGGCACCTGAGGTGTCCAGTACCCCTGAGAGGGTGCGGGCTAGAGTTTTCTGAGACACTACTATGCCCTGTTCACCCTGTCAAATGAATTATAAGAGAGGAATCTCAGTCTGCTAGAAGAGCTTATCCGTCATAGTTTCAGCGATACGTCTGACAGCGTTTGGGCTGATCAAGAAACACGAAGATATATGCGGGTCTCCCTTCCCTCACGGTGAGCGAAAGGGGCGAAGGGTTGTGTTGAATGAATTCCAAGAAAACCTCTGCAGAGTCACGCAGCCTCTGCTTTACCTTGTTCGTCGGGCTGAACGGGAAACTTCAGCTTTTTGAGAGCTCTCTCCTCGATCTGCCGAACCCGTTCACGTGATATTCCAAACCGTTTTCCAATTTCCTCTAGCGTATAGCCGGATGGCAGTCCAATACCAAACCTCATTCGAAGAATCTCTTTTTCTCTGGGGTTCAGTAAGGAAAGGAGTTGTTGGGTTCTTTTTGACAGGTCCATATTCTCGATAAGGTCCTCATTGAAATTCTGACTCTCCTCACTTCCAATTAGGTCTTGCAATTGACTGCCGTCCTCCCCTACGGGTGTTTCCAGGGACACGGGTTCTTGAATGAGGTGCATAACTTTTGACACATTGTTCAGAGGAATTCCTGCTTCTTTTGAGATTTCCTCGGGTGAAGGCTCCCTGCCACGTTCCCTGATCAAGTGGTGGAAGGCCTTTATGACTTTGTTCCTTGTCTCTAACAGATGGTTGGGAATCCTGATGGTTCGGGATTTATCGGCCAAGGCTCTGGTGATGGCTTGTCTGATCCACCAGGAGGCGTAGGTGCTGAACTTAAACCCTTTCCTGTGGTCGTACTTTGTGACGGCCTTCATGAGGCCCATGTTTCCTTCCTGAATTAAATCTAGAAACGAAAGCCCTCGGTTGATGTATGCTTTCGCAATACTGACGACGAGCCTAAGGTTGGATTGAATCATCTCGACTTTCGCCTTTTTCACGTGGGCTTCCGTCTTCTTCAACTCCCTCACAAGATACTTGAGTTTCTGTGAATCCTCCCTGCTGGCCTTTGCTGTCCCTAAAAACTTTCGAACTATTTTCTGGACAAAGTCGTCACCCAAAGACGTTTCAGAGGTGCCTCTTTTCGGCTTTCGACCCGGTCGCTCTGCTTTCTCCACCGCAATGTCTCGTTGCTGAATGAGCCGTCTAATCTTACGCTCACCGTCCCGAATCCTTTTCGCAAGCTCAATCTCCCTCTCCCTGGTAAGGAGTGGAATCTTGTTCATCTCTTTGAGATAGATGCTGGCAATATTCTCATCATGAGCATCCACGTCTATGTCTTCTTCATCGGCGAGGTCCGCCTCCTCCGAGGCGAAATAAGAATCAACTGGATCCGCCTCCGCCGTTGCAGCGTCTCCTTGCGCGACGATGGTCATCACGATTGCTCCCTGTTCCTCTGCCTCGTCACCGGACGCCGCAGTGGTTTGTTTGAAATGGCTTTGCTTCAGGTATTCTGAATAAAAAAATTCGTTTGGTCTCGGTTTGAGATACGGCGACATCGTCAATCACCCCCCTTTCATTTCTTAGTATATCAACATTTACGTTAATGTCAAGTTAAATTTTTATCATCTTTTCTCTCCTCGTACACCCTCGCGTTTCTCGGCCACAGTCAAGGACGGGACGGGCTCCATTCAAATTCAGCAGACCTCAATCTGAGTCCCGGATGAGCCGAGCCAAGTATGATGGTAGGGCCAGGAACAGCCGCGTATCCTGGGCCGGCTGGCCCGAAAAGGACGGATGCGAGAGCGGGAGCGGGAAGGGAGAAGTTTGGGCATGGCGGTCGTCAATCTTGACAAGGTGGATTTGCACTGGCATGATAGAAGGCAATCTGGATCTTCGCGGTCATTCACACGCTGACGGGTAAAGGGATTCGTGTGCTCTACTTCCTTTCCCACCTTGCTCCAAAGGATTATCCTCGGCTGAAGGTGAAAAAGGGTTCACCCATGTGTAAGGTCTTTGCCGATTCTCCGGAGGAACTACTGGGCTGGGGAGGGAAACATGGGCTTCGGACCCCCCATGTGAGCAGGAATGGGAAACCACACTATGATCTCTGGGGGCCTCGCCTCGTTCTATGTCCAGAGTCTAATGAAATGAGGCGGCACCGAGAGATCTATCGAATCAAGTTCAGGAAAGGGCTTTGATTCCCTCAGAATCGAACGGTTCATTAACGGTCGACGGATAGTCGTTGGCACGGAATCGGATCCATGACAAGAGGAAATACCGTTCTAGGCATCTCTATTCTTAGTTTTTTGATTCTGATTTCCGTCGCCTCTGCCCAAAACCCGACGCAAGGTCTCACGGACTCTGCGATCAGGATAGGTCTACTTTGCCCTCTTTCTGGACCTTCCGCTTCAATGGGTAAGAATTTCTTGGAGGGCCTCCAAACTTTTTTCAATCATTTCAACGACATCGGGGGGATTCACGAGAGAAACATCGTTTTGCTAGCTCAAGATCATGGAGACGATCCGGTTCAAGGTGTGGCCGCTGCGGCACAAATGCAAACGACTGAAGAAGTCTTTAGCATTGTCTCCGCCTCAGGGATGGCGACTACCCAAGCCGTGATTGACCGAGCTATCGCCACTGAAAATTTCCCGGTTCTGGTTTTTGGGAGCCCCTCGAAGTCCCTTATTTTCCGTGTCAGGAGAAACGTATTTGCTTTTGGGATGCCATACGGAGATCAGATTACCCTTGTTGTGGAGTATCTCCTGAAGAGAGGGCCACGGGTGAATCCAAGAATGGGGTTGCTATTTCAGGACAGTCCTTTGGGAGAAGAGGTCCGGGAGGGATTCCATCGAGTTGTTCAACATTACGGCCTTGAGATGGTCGGAGAGGAGCTTTACAATCCTGGTACGATCGATTTCGTTCCCCTCCTCGATCGCCTGTGGGCGGCTCGGGCGGATCATGTTGTCCTTGGGGCAACAGCGTGGGATGCAATAAAAATCATGCGAGAAGCCGGTGGCATGGATTGGTTTCCACAGTTTATCGGTACCTCCTTGACCGCCGACCCCCTGTTAATGGTCGACGCTGGAGAAGAAGCAGAGAACTACCTAATGGCCGATTACCTGGCCAAATCATGGGAGAAAGTGCCCGGAGTCACCTTGATGATAGGTAACACGCAGAAATACTTTCCCGGGAAGAATACGAACGTTCTTCACCGGTATCATGTTCTCGGTTATGTTGGCGGCGTGCTAGTCGGTGAAGCGCTCCGAGACGCCGGAAGAGAACTGACTCGTGAGACTTTTGTCGGAGCCCTTGAGCGTATTCATGCTCTAAATACCCATGGTCTGGCGGGTGCGATTGGATATGAACCTGACTCGCGGTCGACCCCTTCCAGAGGACGGGTTTTCCGCTACGACAGGGCATCGGAGCGTTTCCTCCCCCTTACTGATTGGGGGCAACCGTTGGTCAGAACTTTGAAGTGACGACTTGCGGGAAAAATCCGAATAATAAGACTGTAGGTGGATACGATGTATGAGGCCAAGATCGCAGAGATTGAGGGGCTAATTCGCCAACAGAACGAATGGCGGCTGAAATGTATAAATCTGATCGCCAGTGAAAATGTCATGAGTCGGCGTGCCCGGGCTCAGGCAGGTTCAGATTTTGCCCACCGATATGCTGAGGGCCATCCTGGTGAGCGATACTACCGGGGTACTCGCTTTATCGATGAGATCGAAGACAGCCTGAAACGCAACCTCAAGATTCTCTTTGGGTGTGAACATACAGAGGTTAGGCCTATTAGTGGAACCAACGCAAATGAGGCGGTTTTCAGTCGTTTCTTGAGGGATGGCGACATCGTTCTGGTCAACTCAACACCTGCCGGTGGCCACATCAGCCATCACCGGGAAGGGTCTATCGGAAAATTTACCCGCAACATTATCGATTTTCCTTTGACACCAGACAAATACCATATCGATGTCGGTAAGACTAAAGACCTGATTCACAGAGTTCGCCCCCGTCTCCTGATCCTCGGGAAAAGCCTCTTTCTCTTTCCGGAACCCGTAAGGGAACTGGCTGAGGTCTGTCATGAGACGGGCACGCTCATCGTCTACGATGCGGCTCATGTGCTGGGACTGATTGCAGGTGGGCATTTTCAAGATCCTCTCGCTGAAGGTGCCTCTCTTGTGACCGCAAGCACTCACAAGACTTTTTTCGGTAGTCAGAGGGGACTTATTCTCAGCAATATGGACGATGAAAGCTGGCGTAAGATCGACCGTGGTGCGTTTCCAGGCTCTTCGAGCAATCACCATTTAGACACCCTTGCTCAGATGGCGGTCTGTGCGTATGAGATGATCGAATTCGGGAGAAAGTACACTGAGGATATCATCCAAAATGCAAAGGCCTTAGCGGAGGCCCTCGATCGGCAAGGCTTTAATGTTGAGGCCAAGGAATTCGGATACACCGAGAGCCACCAGGTGGCTGTTAACATGGAGCCCTTTGGCGGTGGGGAGAAGGTGTCTCTCAATTTGGAGATGAACGACATCATCCTAAACATGAATATGCTTCCCCACGAACCCTTGAGCAGCCATGACCACCCCATGGGAGTTCGGATGGGAGTTCAGGAGATGACACGATTCGGGATGGGCCAGGCGGAAATGGAGCGGATTGCCGAACTCATAAGAGAAGTCGTTGTCGATCAGAAGGATGTCAGAGAGGAAGTCCATCGATTCCGCTCCGACTATGAAGACGTAAAATACAGTTATGATGATGGACATTCAGGGGCAAACCATGAGAGGATGACCGTAACCTAGGTTCTCAGAGATGAACAAACGATGCCCCGCGAGAACCCTTAGGTGACGAAAGATGGAGGTCAGAACATGTTTGGATTAGGCCTTTCGGAACTTATCATCATCGGGATCATTGTCCTGCTTATTTTTGGGGCCAGAAGATTGCCAGAAATCGGTCAGGGTCTGGGTAAGACTTTCAAGGAGATCAAGAATGTTTCCAAAGGCCCGAAGGACGAAAAGGAGGACAAAAACGAAGAACCCGCTGAGGGGAAAGAGCCGCCGAATGACCGCCCAGACAGCTCGTCACGGTCGGCCAGCCTAAAGAACGAAATCGAGAATCTTCCCGGCGTTGAAGAAATCAAGACCGTCAAAGAGACGGCGTCGCAGGTTCGCAAGTGGTGGCGGTTTCTGAAACATTGAGGTCATCGCCCTTTGATCAGGCCTTCGTACGCCTCTTGTACTGCGACAAACTTCTGATGGGCCAGCTTTTGAAACTCTTTTCCAAGATGGCTGACCTTATCTGGATGGTATTTTGCCGCCGCCTTTCGATAAGCCTCTTTGATCTCTTCCTGGGTCGCTCCGCGCCTAACACCAAGGATTTTATAAGGGTCTTGTTCTCCGGTACCAGAATACTCCTGGCGTGTCGATGAGCCGTAAGACCTCTGGGAGCCACGCTGGTTGACCCTCTCCTTACCTCCGTAAAAAGATCCGAAGCGGTTCAAAAATGGAAACGAACGACCTGACAAAAACCATATAAGGAGTCCCACCAAAAAAAGATCGTCGATCCACCCTGGACCGACGAAAAGGTCGGGTATTAGATCGATTGGGCTCAAGAAATAAATCACCACAAATAGCAAAGGAAGCATTTTTCTGAGCAATGGTGCCATCGTTTCTGACCCGGTGAATCAGAGGAAGGAGATATGCTTAAGATACCGGAAAAGGAGTGGACCTTCAAGTAAGAGGAATCGGAAGATTCCCCGGTGATTGAATGACCACATCTCTGGGTCGTTCGAGGGCGAATGGGCCTCGTGAAGCTCCTACCCGCACCTGGTTGGCAGGAAGTGTCAATAGTTTGGCAGTTCGTACAGTTTTTTTGTCATTTTGTCCACAGAAAATCACTGTACTGCCACACAGGCTATTCCCCAGGATGATGACTGGGGAAGACGAGACCAGTGACCGAAAGGGCAGGTTTTCATATATTTTTTCACTTCGGTGATCCGGGATCACATCACACGATACCGTCGATCCACTCTTCACGTCTTCCTGTCTCTTATTCTCGCCTGAATTGGTATCCATTTTGCCCATTTACCTAATTGACTGCAATACCTTAGGGGAGGAGACTGGAATGGTCCGTCCTGTCATGACCATCGAGCAACTTGCAGAGTACTTACAGATTGGTAAGAGATCACTCTATAAGCTTGCCAGGGAGGGAGAGATACCCGCCAAAAAAATCCTCAACAAGTGGCGGTTTGACCGCCATCAGATTGATGCGTGGATAAGGCAGCAAGGTGGCCCCAAAAATTAAAGCCTGGAAATGACGGGCAAGATTGTTTGTCCCTGAGTTTTGCCTGAATAAGAGGGAGGAGGTCGATATGGGGTGGTTTTCTGGGCCTTTTAGAACATAGTATAGTTAGTATAGTCGAATGTGGGCAGGGGGGGATGTCGGGGGCCGATTGGTGAATGCGAAAACTCCCTATAATTACAAGGAAAGCTGATTTTGACAGGTTTGCAGAATTTTGATAAAGGTTATGGAACACGATAGGGTCGATTATGGCCGAAAAGTCGAGCTATAAGATAAAAAAGCGGATTGGTAGCGGTGGGATGTCAACGGTCTATCTCGCCCACGATACACGGCTGGAGCGAGATGTGGCGGTGAAAGTTCTTCGTATCGATCCGCGGCTCGAGCTGGAAGAAGAAGGGAGAAAAGAGATCATACTTCGCTTTCAGCAGGAAGCCAAAGCTGCAGCCCGACTGAATCACCCAAATATTGTCTCCATCTTCCACGTCGGGCAGCAGGGAGACCAATACTATATCATCATGGAATACTTGGCGGGCTCTCCCCTTGGGCAACTCACAAAATCTCAGGGGGGGCATGACATAGAATCCGTTCTGGAATGGTTGTATCAGGTCTGCGATGGACTCCACTTTGCTCATGAACACGGGGTGATCCATCGGGATATCAAACCGGACAACCTGATTCTCTTGAAAAACGGGACGGTAAAAATCACGGATTTTGGAATCGCGAGGCTGGAAAAATCCGAGATGGTGAGGACACGAGATCAGACATTCATGGGGACGATCTACTACTCTTCACCAGAACAACTCAAAGAGTTTAAGAACATCGACAGAAGAAGTGATATTTTCTCTCTTGGCGTTGTCCTCTATCAGTTCCTGACTGGCGTTCTCCCTTTTCACGAGGATTCAATTGCTGAAACCATAAACAAGATCATACTTGGAGAACCGAAATCGCCCCGGAAGATCGTCCGGGAAATCCCGTTGAGCCTGGAAAGGGTTGTGTTGAAATGCCTTGCCAAAGACCCTGCCAAACGCTTTCAAACAGCTCGAGAGCTCAAGGAGGCGCTATTGGAATCAACCCTTCCCGTGGGTGAGGGGGTCCGGTCGAGAAGAGAGAGCATTCCTTCCTATGCCCAAAAAGGCCAAAAGCCGCTTTTTTTCAGACTCTCGATGACTGTCGGGCTTATCTTGATGATTGCTGCTTTTCTTTTTGGCTATTTCATCATTGAGTCAAAGAAGAGCATTCTTCAAAAAGATGCTGCCATTCGGGGTCGGCACATTTCCCATATGTTTTCTCTTCTTGTGAATGATGCAACCATTGGGAATAATCAACAGCTCCTTGAACGGTACATTGAAGAAATCGGGAAGGATGCGCACCTCGCCTTTATCGAGATGATGCGAGGTAATCAGGTGGTCGCCGGATATCACGCAGCACACACCCTCGCTGAAGAGGACGTTCTGATGATGTCATACCCGCTGTCGGTCAGCGAACCAGAAAGTGGAGCCCTAAAAATCGGATTCTCAAAGGCCGCGATGAACAGAGGAGTTAGGAGAGTTAAGAAGGCAATTGGCTTTGCTTCTGCTGGAATTGTTACTTTTCTGATTGTCGCTTTCGTTCTTGCACGATTCCGATCCCCAAAGGGGGCGTGGGCGGGTTAGATAGAAACTGTCAATGACCGCTTGTCATCGTCTGTTGGCAAGCGAGCTAATTCTGCTCCTTAAGGTATTGATTCAACATGTGAAGATACACTTCGGCCGTGTTTTCAAACCTTAAGCCAACCTCGTAAGTCTCATCTTCCCTGGCATTGCAATGGATTACCCGGGCTTCCGACTTGAACTCACTCTCACCGATTCTGAGAGATACCTGGAGGATTTGATCGTGGTCGATGGGAAATTCTGTCTTTATTTTCATGCCTCCTACGCTAATGTTGATCGTCTCGGAGACTTCTTCAATGTAAAAGTTCTTGTAGGCGACCAGATTAGTCAGTTCAAGACGCTTGTGTTTTCTTCGCTCCGTTCCGAGTGTTCTGTCCATGCTTCTTTTCACCCCCCGATGTTTGGGTTTTTTCAAGGTATAGATTAATTATTCCTCGATTGCGATTGGAGATCTTCTCAAATCTGATCCCTGAGCGAAACCGCCCAGAATTCTCCCTCTTGGTGTAAATGACTTTCCCGAGCGCATTGACCTGACTCTCTCCGATGATGATGGCCAATTGGAGCGCCTCCTCCACCGGCAGAGCACTTGACGTTTCGATGCCAATTCCCTCAGGAGAAAGATCAAGCGGTCTGGCAGTCCGGTGTCCCATTTTGTCTTTGTACAGAAATATGAGAATAGGATCTTTGATGCGACGTGATTTCCTTCTGTCTCGTCTCTTCGTGATGTTCCCCTCCATGCCAGAATCGTCGACTGTGCCTATGGCGGAATGTGGTCTGTCCTGATAAGAGTCCTGATCTGTTTTAGTCAAAACTTGGTTCCTTGACTCCATGACAAGGAGGATTCTGCCCTATGGTGGACAACATTGGCGTTCGGTTACCAATCTGAAACTCCAGCTATGACAGGGAGATCAAATCCAGATATGGTTTGAAGATGATTCGATTTAGTCTTGGGCTGGAACCCAGCAAGGTCTGTGCCAGAATATCTTGACAAGAAACGGTGGAACCATGAGCTGAACCTTGTCCTCTGATCCTAACCGGGCCCCTTGTGCGAATTGTATTGTCCGAACCGATATGCTAACTTCGAGAGACGAATACTTGGGATGTTTCGTACGGATTGGAGGTTAGACCATGTTGGAAACCATTAAGAAAACCGTTCAGGCAAGTATCGGAGCAGTCGTTTTGACACGAGAGCGTGTTCGTAAGGTCCTCGATAAACTCGTGGAGGAGGGAAAGATTTCCACCGAAGATGCGGAACGCTTGGCTGATCGAATGATCCGAGATAGCAAAACCGAGTTAAAAGGCTTGCAAGACAGAATGGTCTCTCTCATGCGAAAAGGCCTAAAAAACCTCGATTTTGTTTCCAAAAAAGAGTTCGACGCTTTGGAGAAAAGAGTCAGGCGTTTAGAAAAGGAGAAGGGGAAGCGAGCCACCGCGAGGAAGACAAGAAAGACTTAATCCTCTTGGTAGGTCGAGAAATATGAGGGTTAGAGAGATGTGACGGGATGGTGTGACGAGCTGAGGAATTGACAGAGAGGTATCGACCCATATGCCCTGAGCAAGACAAAAAAAAGGGTTGGTGGCCGCAGATAGTTCGCTTCTTGGCTCCACTAAGGGATCGAATGGATCGGGAAGACCTCTTCTTTCAGGAAGGCGACGACTTGTCGCGCGTGGCTTCTAGCCTTTTCCTTAGCAGGTCCCTGGGTCGCATGAGGTCGATCGCGAAGACTTCCAACCTCTTGTTCAGGTCCAAACATCATGCCCCCAACAAGTCCGATAAACTCATCCTCCGGTTCCACGCCATTGAGAATCGACCAGGCAAGGGTCCAGCACCGTGCAGTTCGGTAGATGTCATATCCACCTCCGCCAACCGCTAGGATTTTCTGGCAAAGGGTTCTAAGGATTTTCACTGCCTTCTGATAGCTATTATTCGTCAATCGAAGATGGGTCAGAGGATCGGAAATCAAGCTATCAGCTCCTACCTCCACCACAACGATGTCAGGCTGAAAAGCTATGAGCACGGGTGGAACAACTGCTCGGAAAGCCTCGAGGTAGACCTCGTCGTCTGTCTCGGCATTCAAGGGAACGTTGATGGTGAAGCCAAGCCCCTTTTTCTCGCCAATTTCAGTTTCTTTTCCCGTACCGGGGTAAAGCGTTTCACCACGCTCATGAAAAGAGATGACGAGAAGTCGATCATCCTCATAGAACGCCTCCTGAACGCCATTACAGTGGTGAGCGTCAAGGTCGACAAAAGCTAGCCTGAATCCTCGATTGAGAAGATCGAGAGATGTGACAACGACGTCGTTAATATAACAAAACCCCTCGGCTCGGTCCCTCCGCGCGTGGTGGAACCCGCCAAGCGGATTGAATGCGACGTCACTATCTCCCCGTGCAATGCAATCTGCTCCCAGAAACGTACCACCGGCTGTCTTAAGGGACCATTCGTAGATGCCTGGAAGGATGGGATTGTCTTCAGTTCCGAGGCCGTAAGACAGCATTTCAACCGAGACCTTTCCGGCGCTAGCATCACGAAGGAGTTGAAGATAGCGTTCATCATGAAATGAGCCGAGCGCCTCGGGGGTGACGGGCTGAGGTTCGACGACGTCCATCCATGGACGATCAAGGACACCGTACCTTTTACACAGTTCGTATGTCTTTATCGCCCTTTCTGGTTTATAGGGGTGATCGTGCCCAAAATCGAATCGACTCAATTCTTGGGAATATATAAAGGTAGATTTCACAGGGATGAAACCCTCCAGAGTACGGGCGATAGTGAGGTCTTGACGAAGGGCCAACCGAAAAAGGGTCGCCCTCCACCCGTGCGAAACGAAATGGGAATAATCTCATTGAGTCTTTTTCTGAAACAGGCACCAAGGCGGTCGGGTACCCGTAATGATTTCAGTTTTGCCATCTCTTGTCAATCGGAACATGGGGCCTGGCAGGTTGATCGAAAAAAGGATAGAGGCCAACGGGAAAAGGAAAAGGGAAAGGGAAAGAAAACCAATACGTGCAAATCGATTGTCCCATAGCCTTTATTCTCTCGCCCGCCTGTTCTAGACCGTGATGTACCCGGGAGCTACAAAAAGGGCCTGAGAACGCCAGAGCGGATCAGCATAACCGATTCCGTCGTGGTGCTCAGGGAGAAAAAAACGCTACAGTCAGAGAAAAGCTCACAACCACACTCTGTGACCTCTGAACTACTGGAAACACTCTGCGCACACGGGCAGCGTGGTCAGAGTCAGTAGGGGGAATAGATCCATCTCTCATTGATTTTTCCCTCCGTTTCCTGTAAAAACTATGACCGCAAAAACTGGCTGAGAGGTCGAAAAGTTGCAGAGGCTAAAAGCAGATTAAGGAGAACCGCCGTGGCAAAGGTCGGAAAGGGGAATCCTATTCGCTTGAACTCAGATGGAAAGATTGTCACCCCTGACAACCCCATCATTCATTTCATAGAGGGGGATGGAGTGGGGCCAGATATTTGGCGAGCATCAGTACGGGTCTTTGATGCCGCCGTTGAGAAGGTCTTTCTGGGGAAGAAGAAGGTTATTTGGCGTGAGCTGCTCGCCGGCCAGAAATCATTCAATGCAAATGGGACCTGGCTTCCTCATGAAACTGTCGGAACAATCAGGGAGTATCGAGTGGCGGTCAAAGGACCTCTGACAACTCCCGTTGGTGAAGGACTTCGGAGCCTAAATGTAGCTCTGAGGCAAGAGCTGGACCTGTACGCGTGCATCAGACCTGTTCGACATATCACAGGAATTCCAAGTCCTGTCAAGAACCCGGAGTTGGTCGATATGGTGGTCTTCCGGGAGAATACTGAGGATGTCTATGCTGGCATAGAATGGAAGATGGGAACCGGAGAGGCACGACGGGTTATTGATTTTTTGACCCGCGAAATGGGGCAAATGATACGATCCGATTCAGGGATTGGCATCAAACCGATGAGTGTTTTTTGTTCTAAACGATTGATCAGAAAGGCCATTCGTTTTGCCCTCGATACCAGAAGAGAAAGTGTTACTCTCGTTCACAAAGGGAATATCATGAAATTCACTGAAGGGGCATTTCGGCAATGGGGGTACGAGGTCGCTAGAGAAGAGTTTCCTCAGGATGTCATGACAGAGGAAGAAGTCCTGAAACGACATAGAGGAAAAAGACCGAAAGGGAAGGTGGTGATAAAAGATCGAATCGCCGATGCTATGTTTCAGCAGATCCTGTTGAGACCTCAGGAATACTCAGTGTTGGCCATGCCTAACTTGAATGGAGACTACTTTTCAGACGCCCTTGCGGCTCAGGTAGGAGGTATCGGTATAGCTCCAGGCGCTAACATAGGCGATACGTGCGCAGTTTTTGAGGCAACCCATGGAACGGCTCCAAAATATGCTGGAAAAGATATGGTAAACCCGGGATCTCTCATCCTTTCTGGTGCGATGATGTTTGAATATCTTGGTTGGAGTGAGGTTGGTCGTTTGATTGAAAGGGCATTGGAGAAGACTGTCGAGGAGAAGATAGTCACTTACGATCTGGCCCGCCAGATGAGCGGAGCACGTCGCGTGAAGTGCTCAGAATTCGCGAATCGAATCGTAGAGAATATGTGAGGAAGAGAGCTCCCGATGGTCGGGGATCAGAATAGACTCGAGGAGCTATGACAAACCCGATAACACGATGGATGGCCTCAGGTTCCTGATTTGCAGTTACCTTGGAAATGATGCCGTCCTTGAGTATCACCGCTGGTCATTGATCATAAGGATCACCCTGGCCATGGCGAGCTCGACATTTGGCTGCTCCATGGTTTGGGCGAGGTCACAGACAGCCTGAGGAAAGATTATGTAGTGGGGCTGAGCTGGATCCTTTTCTGCAAGAGATCTGACGAGTGTTGAACACAGCTCGCCTGTGAGACCAAAGTTTTCAAGGTATTTGCGGCAATGGTAGATGCTCGTTTTTTTGTTTCCTCGAGTCAGGCTGGCCCTGATGGCCCCCAAGGGGTCTTTCGTATCATCTTTGACTGCCGTGAGCATTTCCTCCATGTCCTCCTTAGAAAACCGGTCAGATGAGTTTTCGATATTTCGAATCAGTTGCGCACAGAGGTGCTCAATGTATCTACCCTCTAAATGATCGACAACCTGATTGATCTTATGGGCAAATATTGCATTGTGTCCCAGAAGATTAGATCTCTCCAGTGCCATTGGAACCAAGCTGTCAAGTTCTTGCCCCTCCTTTTGGAGGCTTTCGACCTCTACATGGGCCCGCCGGGCCAAGAATTCTGTGATTTGAAAGATCAGTGTCTTTGCCAGCTTCGAATCCACACGGCGGCATAGCCGACTGAGCGCGTGTGTGTAAATGAAAATATGGCCGAGGAAATCGACCTCGTGAGCGGCGATTTCGAGGGACTGGTGGAGAAAGCTTTCTAATCCTCTCTCCTCAGCTAAGCGAAGGCCATAGTAGAAGGCATTGTTCACCTTATGCTCGAGCAGGGAACGGACATAGCCTTTCTTCGCATCTTTGGCCCCGAGGGGTCCAGCTTTCACCGTCCCCCTGAAATCGAGGAAGAGTTTGGGAAGTCCAGAAAGATACCGAACGAACCACTCGACAAGATAGTGTCTATCTTCGAATGGAATCACATCGAGGAGCTGAAGGACCGAATCGAGACAGATCATCGCATGGGGAGTGTCGAACCTGAGTTGGAGGTTCGCCGCAGCTGGTTCAATAAGACAGTCGGTCAGACGGTCTAGGTCGATTCCTTCTTCCCAGATGCTCTGGAGAATCTCGGTGGCTTCCTCGGTCCGGGCGGTCTGAATCCTTTCTTGCAAGTCGAAATAAAGGGACATCTCGTCTGCATTCTCCTGCTGCATCGATACGGTTAGGTGGAGGTTGTTTAGTTTCTCATGGTGTTCACCAGGTCAGATTCTTGGTCTCTTTGGAGCCCCCAATCATGCCTATCGGCCAAGGAGTTTTAGATACCACGGTTTCTTGGCATCATCCTCCTCAAATCTTGGCAAGGCGGGTATGGGGATCCGCTCGGAGCCAGAACGTTCCCTCTCCCTCTCAATTCCTCTCTCTTCAAGCTTTTCAAACTGTTTCGGGGTCAGGAAGTCAAGAACGTACTGATCCGGAGCCATTTCCCACTGCCCAGTGAACCACACATGGACGTGAAACTCCTTTTCGATTTCGGCAATCTCTTTCCGCTTCTGATTGAGAAGGTATGTTGCAAGTGGCCTTGAGAAGATTCCCTTGACCAGGGCCACGTCCTCCTCGATGACTCTGTCGAGTATTCTCCTCAATATCATTAAAGCCAGAGATTCGGTCGACTTTACCCTTCCCCTCCCATCACAATAGGAACAAACGGTATAGCTCTCTTCGGCTAGCGGTGTTTTAAGCCTCTGACGAGACATCTCCAAAAGTCCGAATTTGGAGATCCTGGAAATGTCGGTTTTGGCCTTGTCTTTTTTCAAGGCATTTCGAAGACATCGCTCAACTGACATGTTATGCTTACGATCCTTCATGTCGATAAAATCGATGACGATAAGACCGCCTAGGTCTCTCAACTTCAGTTGTCGAGCTATTTCCTCTGCTGCCTCCAGATTGGTATTAAGGGCAGTCTGCTCGATACTCTTGGACTTGCCAAGCCTCCCCGAGTTGACATCGATCGAGACGAGTGCCTCGGTAGGATCGATGCAGATTCGTCCTCCCGATTTTAAGGGAACTTCTCGGGCATAGATCGCCTCGATTTGCTCTTCAAGATTGAATTCAGCGAAGATGGGCCTTTTCTCTCCGTAGAGTTTAACTCTCCGCTGGTACTGAGGCATGAGTTGCCGGAAGAAATCCTTGACCTCGCGATACACCTCCTTGTCATCCACAAGAACGTCCATGTCCGTAGAGAAATACTCCCGGATAGACTGAATGACGACATGGCTTTCCTGGTATAGAATTGAAGGGACGGGAAGTTCCTGCATCTTGACTTGTATGCTCTCCCATAGACGCAAAAGGTACGAGCAGTCCCTGAAAAGCTCTCGTTTGCTCTTGTCTACCCCCGCTGTTCTAACAATAAATCCGATTTCCTGAGGAAGATTGAACTCTTTGACGATCTTCTTGAGCCGGTCTCGCCGTTTTTCATCTTCGATCTTGCGCGAGACTCCATGACTCTCGCTTCCCGGCATCAAAACCAAGTATCGCCCAGGAAGAGAGACATAAGTTGTCAGGGCGGCCCCCTTATTTGATGTCTCTTCTTTCACCACTTGGACAAGAAGCTTCTGTCCCCGACTGAGAAGGGACTCAATCCTGGTTTTCTCCCGCGAATCGATCTGTTTCTTGAAATAGCGAGGGTTTATTTCAGACAAGGGAAGGAACCCATGACGCTTTCCGCCATAGTCAATAAAAGCAGCCTGGAAACTCGGCTCAACATGGGTGACAACGCCGTGATATACGTTACCCTTGGACTTTTCTCGGCCGGTCGTTTCTATGTTGAGGTCAACCAGATTCTCATTTTCCGCTATCGCCACCCTGCATTCGCCAGTCTGGGCAGCGTTGATGAGCATGATTTTTTTCATGATCCTTCCTTCACGATTCTCGATTATCCCAATCGGTCCTCTCCGATCTCCCTAGATAGCGACAGAGAATCCTCAACTCGTGGCGAGAATCTATCGAAGAGATAGGTTTGATATTTATTGAGAAAAGCGGTTCCCTCTCGGAAGGGGGACGATTATCGGCATTTTGGAGGGCCGGATTATCCGGCAGATGAACGGTCTCCGGCGCAATCACTTCCTCTTACGCACCGTAAAGTTAACTATTTTGGGAACCATTGTCAACGAGGAAGCTGGGGAGGGGTTCCCCGAGTTTTCAAAACCCGGTGTCTCTGCCGTTCTGGTTTTTCAGGACAATTTTGAATCTTTCCGTGGAGTTTTTATCCACTCTCGCTCCCCTGGCGCGGATTGACCCGATTCCCACCGGTGGGGAGGAATTCGTCCGAAAACGTCCTTCAGGGGGATGGTCGACAAAACTGAGGAAACTCCTCCGACGCTGGGACGGTCACAACTCTTTAAACCTGGGGCAGCGAAGTATTAGTCGGTGATATGGCAAGGAGACGCCATCTAGGGAAGGAAGATCATGATTGATCGACGTGCACCAGGGGTCGTGATCGAAAAAGGCCGCCGTCGAGGCACATCGCGTCTCTGAGTGGCACGTCGGCCTCCGTCATGGGCAGGTCTCTTAGCTCTTTCTCGCTGATCCATTTGAACCGATGACAATCAATGGTTCTTGGTTCCCCATGGACCATCTGGCACAGGTAGCTGAGCAGTAAGATTCTGATGTCTTTGTATTGGTGGTAGACAATCTCAAATCGCATACCCACGTCCACTTCAATCCCCAACTCTTCATTGAGTTCTCTCTTGAGGCATTGTCTCGGGTCCTCGCCCTTTTCCACTTTTCCTCCTGGAAATTCCCACCGAAGTCCACGCCTGGAATTTGGCTTTCGCTGGACGACAAGAACCTTCTCGTCCTTGATGATGATTCCTGCAGTGACAGGTACAATCATTGTTCACGCTTTTTCAATGTCAGCCCCCAAAGGCCGAGCGAGGCGTTTTCGAATTGGCCTTCTCGCTAATGGCCACACGATTTCTTCCAGCCTTTTTCGCTTGATACAGGGCGTCGTCTGCAGTCTTGATAAGCCCTTTCAGAGATGAAATCTGGGAACATAGGGTGCTGACTCCAACACTCACGGTTAGACGACCCATGGGTTGAGTGCTCTCGTGATCGATCTCAAACTCCTCGACAGCTTTTCTTACCCTCTGAGCAATTTGGAAAGCCTCGTCCAGGCTGGTTTTTATCAGAATTGAAGCAAACTCTTCTCCCCCATAACGAGCCAGAATATCGGTGTGGCGGACAGCCTCTTTGATGACACCTGCAACCTCTCTCAGGACCTTGTCTCCTGCCATATGTCCGTGGTTGTCGTTGTACATCTTGAAGTGGTCAATATCGAGCATCATGAGTGAGATCGGATATTCGTAGCGCTCGGCCCGCCTCAATTCTAACTCCAGGGAATCCATAAAATAACGATAGTTATATGTATCCGTTAAGTCGTCTGTGATAGAAAGCTGCTTCATCCTCTCTCTGGCTGCTTTCAATTCACGAGTTGTTTCACGATAGTGGTCTTTGAGTTCCTTGAGTTCCCTCAGCCCCCGGCTCAGCTCCTCATTTTCTCTCCGAAGTCTTTCTAATTCCTCAAGAAGTTTCCGTTTCTCCATGGTGTTTGCAAAACCCCTTATAATAGGAATGGACATGGAGTGGATCGAGGACCAAAAAGGCCCATATATTGTATTTCTTAATGGGTATACTTCAATATATAGGCCAAGTCAAGGTAAATATCCGATGGGCTTTCTCAGTTTTCGAAGTAGGCAATCGCTAGCCCTCTCATCTCTCATCGCCATTTTGCTGAGACCCTCATATCCCCCTCGCTCCCTCGTCCTCGCGTTGACCCCCTTACCGCACTTGGCCGGACAAGTTAATTGAAAAAAGGATAAAGGTCAAAGGGTAATGGAAAAAGGTGAGAAAACCAAGAAGTGCGAATCGATTATCCTTTAACCTTTCGCCTTTCACCCTGTCCCCGTGACGGTGGTAAACTCATGAGCGTCTAAGATAGCCAGGGGGGGTAACGTGTCGGCATAAACGCTTCCCCAATCGTCTCTCAGGGACACGGGCGTCCCTCTGAGGAGACTTTCTAAATATCCACAACCCACGCGCGGCCTGTCCAAAGAATTAAGAGCGTGAGATCTCTTTTATCACCTCTATTCGAGGTGGAAGGATTTCTTCTGAATTTCCAATGAGGTATTCATTCAGCAGGGGGAAAGGGTCTTGGGCTCTATGTGGTCCCCTATTGTCGGGACGTTTTTCTTCACAGTCAATTTGGTATCTCGAGTTGACGGCAGTCGGGAACACTTGCGTCCCCGGGTGGTTTGAGAATCGATGGTTGGTTCCCCTACGGGTCAAACCGAGCGCCCCTTTGTGCTCGTGGTCCTATCCTGGATCCTTCAGTCAGCGGCCCAGGGACTTGTCATATCGGGCCTGCCTCGTTTCGACCTTGAGGTCATTGAATTTACCGCGGACGCGATAGGCAAAGTTGAGAATACTTCTGTCTTTTCCCGCCAGAAGCTGACCTGCGAGCGGCACATTCGTGAGGATCTTGTCAACTTTTTGGAGGGGGCGAATTCCAATTGAGATGTCGAGACTCTGGTTCGCAAGATCAGCCTGACCTTTGATGGTCATACTGATCTCCTCACTGTCCATATAAAGGTCTTTGGTCGAGGCGACCCCTCTCGCAATTGCGATCTTGGCAGTTGCCAGATTGTAAGGCAGTCCTTTCCCCTGGAGAGACTCCAGTCCGTGTATTAGGCCCTTTGAAACCTGAAGTCGGAGGTCACCCCGAAGAGACTTTGTGAAGCTGTCGACGGAGTTTCCACTTCCGGCAATGATTCCGTCGAGGTTCAATGACCCGGAAATGGACGGACCACTCCCATGATTCAAAAAGACCGGGATTACGTTGGTCATATTCAGGCGATAGAATTCCGGGATCAACTTGAAAGAAATCCCCCTCTTACGCTTCAAATTGAACCATCCTCGGAATCTAAGGAACCCCTCGGGCGTCTTTGCATGAAAGTTCTTCAGTCTGAGAAGCCCTCGCTTCGCTACAAAGGCTGCTTCAAAATTCCCAACCTGGAACCCTCTGTAGGAACCCTTTGAGATTCGCACTTTTCCGGTGATGGTGGAATTTGTCCATATGGATTTTGGGTCGATCTGGATATTTCCTTTCTTCTTACCCTTTGCAAGGAGTCTGTCAAAACCAATCTCTCCGGCTCCCAGGTCGATTGAGATTCTCATTCGGTTCGAGAGGATGAGTTTCTTCTTGAGTTTTCTTAGATAACCTTGAATAGAGGCGTTGCCCTGGCAAAGGCTCTTCCCCATTTTCCATCTGAATTTGGAGAGGCGGATCGACTTTTCATCATATCGAACCTCTCCCTCCAAATCGGTGAGGGGAAGGGCAAAACCAGCAATCCCCAAACGGATGCCCTTTAGTGCAATTCGGCCCTGATAAGTCAGTCCAGTGAGTTTGTCGAAACGATGCCGGATTTGGCCAGTCATCTTGCCTTTACCGGAAGCCTTTGTGATGGGACGAAGAGCATTCCGGATCTCCTTAGAAATCCGCTTCGCCGTCAAGAGTGAATGAAGGCTTTTGAAATCTAGGTCCCCCTTGAATGTCAAGGACATCTGAGGACGACCGTATAGCCGAGTGATCGATCCCTCGATTTGATGAAGACGTGTCCTCAGAAAGCGCCCCCGAAAACCCTTCAGGGTTGCTTGACCATTCGTGATTGTGAGAAGGCCTGAAATATCCCGAGCACGGGGAAGTTTTGGATCGACGAGAAGTCTGACGTCATTCAACCGCAGGCGAACTGAAAGCATTTCAGGATTCTTGCGGAGACCTTTGCCCGTAAGACTGGCCCATGGCCCTTCGAGCCTGACTTCCTCAACTTCAAAATACCCCCGTGCCCCCGGATCGGCCAGAAAAGAAATGATCTTCTTAGGGAGGAGTTTATCTGGCAAAAAGGGCCTAATATCTTCTAGGGAGGTTCTTCCGGTGGTCAATTCCAGAGAAATCGATGGATTACTGCTATATGGTTTCTGGACCGACCCGCGTGCACTGACCAATAAATTCGCCGCACGGGCTACCAACCGAGAGATAGAGATCTCTTCTCTCTCGTAATCGAGGTCGTACTTTACGGAAATTTCACGTGGCTTTATCGTGGTCTTGTAAAGGGCTGGTAGAGTGAACTGGCCGTTGCGGATCGTAATCTCTCCAGAAGAGCGGAAGGCTGCGAATCCTCCTTGGTGTTTGATCTTCAGGTCTAGGAGGCCCTCCATTTTTTCAAAGGGAACTTCCGATCGGATATAAGGCCAAATCCTCTGTGAGTTGACGCTATCAGCCTTCACTGAGAGTTCAAGCTCCAAATGATCTGGATCGAGGGGGTCTTCGACTCGGGCGATTTTGGTGGCGATGGAAAACGTTTCGTTTCCGTCGCCCGCAAATCTCCCCGTGAGGTTGAATGAAAAAGGCCTTTCAGTCGAAATGTCCTGGGATGTGACCTCAATATCTTCTATCTCAGTGATAATGGGATTTTGCGAAATCCCAAAATCCGTAAAGCGTATCCTACCTCCCTGCACAGAGAGTTGAGAGGGCAGAACAGCTGTTATGTCTTTCACACGGTGCAGAAATCCCTTGTCTTTTGAGTCAGATTTCGCCCCGGCCTTCCGGTACAGATTCAACTGCCCTTCAGCCGTCCGGGTTAGATGGATAACAGGATCTTTGAGAGTGATGCTCTTCCATCGTATCTTTCCAAAGATAAGGGATTGTATCCACGGTTTGAGGATGAAGGCATCGGTTTGGAAGAATTCCTCGCCGTCCGGGGTCACTATCCTGAGCTTTTCATATTCAATACCGAAGCCTCTGAAAATTGTGATTCCTGCTCTTTCAACCTCGACTTTTTTTTGAAGGGATTTTTCAATACTCTCCTGTAGAATCTTTCGGGTGATCGTGGGTCCCACATAGTAGCTCAAAAGGAGAGGAACCAAGGTGAGAAGTATGAAAGCGACGCAAGTGACCGAAAGAATCAGGTTAACGGTTCGCTTCCTCAAAATCGATCCTTTCCTGCAAGGGGTCTCTCCGAATGGCAGCTCACCCGGCCGTGTGCTAGAAATCGCCTTTTGGGTTTAGCGCCCGCTCGACAATACGTGTCCACCAGAAGTAGTGAGGCAACCCCACATCTTGCCAGACATTTTATACAGCCCTGGCAACGGTAAAAACATCGATTCTTTTGGCGTTTCCTTTACGCAAAACCCTGGCACACTCATTAACCGTTGCACCGGTCGTAAAAACGTCATCTATAAGGAGTAGCCTCATGCCGGCTGCATCTCCTTCAAGGGAAAAGACACCTTTCACATTCCTCTCCCTCTTGGCTCCCATAAGTTGGACCTGGGGTATAGAGTCTCGGATCCTCCTTAGTACCCGTTCATCGGTAGGCACACGGTAGCGCCTGGATATCTCACGGGCAAGCAGAAGAGACTGGTTGTACGCCCGTTGCCTCAGACGGTTCTTGTGAAGGGGAACCGGCACTAATCTGTCATACTGGTCGATCCTAAGGGGTAGTGTACTCCCTTTAAGACCTATCAGTGTCTTAGCGAGGTTTGTTTTGTTCTGGTATTTAAAAGCGTGAATGGCCGTTTTGATGGAACCCGAAAAAGTGCAGAGAGCCCTCGCCATTGTGTAAGTGCCTGCTTTTGCCAAACACCGCCCGCAGAGGTGGCTTTTCTCTGTTTCGGAAGCAAAAGGGATGCCACATCGAATGCAGTATGGTCGGGTGATAAATGTGACCTCCGAGAGGCATGAGGGACAGAGTGAATAGGGATCGGGTAACTCAATTTGCGAGGAGCACAAGGGACACTGAGGGGGAAGTGCAAAATCGATCAGACTATTGAGGAGGCCTTTCATACTGTCAGTAATTCGTCAGGGAGTGGCAAAAGTGCTGTCAGGATTCTTCTCCACGAGGTCCGACAGATATGTTGTTTGCTGTTTAAACTTCTTTCGAGGACGTGTCAGTTTTCGGCCGTCAGCTTTGGCCTGCGTTTCCATTGATCCCAAAGGATTCGAAATGCTCAGCAGCCGTCCTGAGTCCGCAGATACAAGCTGTGAGAGTCGAACACAAGCGCCGACGGAGGGTCGACAACATGTGGAGTGGACGTATTCTTTCTAGGTTGTTCAAATTGATTTCTACTGTTTCTGTAGATCCCCCCCAGGTTCATATTCCCCGATCTTAAGATAGGTATTCCACCGCTGACAAGAGGGACAGCGGGCGGCCCACTCACCGGAAACTGTATTGCAGAATCGGCAATGGAAATGCAGTTGCAGAGAGCCTGAGAGCTCGGTGGATCTCTTGTATTCTTGAAGAGCTTCGTTCAAATGACCTTTCTGAGTTAAGACTTCGGCCATGAGGCCGTGAAGGGCGGAGAAATCTTTTCCCCGTTTCTTAATCTCCACAAGTTCGTCCATGGCTTCATCGAGCATCCTCAGTCTAAGGCAGAGCCTCGAATAGAAAAATGAAATAGTATCATTTTCGGGATTAGCCTGAAGGGTCCGTCTATAGATTTTTATGAGCGTTTTGGGATCATCTCTCTTCATGTAGAGATCCTCTAGCCGAAGGAGAAAGACGACGCTCCGAGAGATTCGGAATCCCTTGCCAAGGATCTTGCCTGCCTCTGCCCATCGCTTCTGGAGTTGATAAAGGTCGCCCAACAAGATGTATGCTGGGAGAAACTCCCTGTCCTGCTTAATGATGTCCTTGCACAACTTGTGAGCCTTTTCAAGCGAATCCTCCGTCCCATCAAGCCTCAATGATTGCGCGTACTCATATTTCATGCCCAGGTATAGGTCTGTTTCTCGGGACTCATCAGCCTGAGTTACAGCGTCTTTCAAGATTTTTTCCTGGACCTTGAGGGCATCTTTCCAGTTTTGTAACTTAAGATGGAGATCCCTTAATCCGGTGAGCGCCGCCTGATTATGGGGGTCTGTGATCAGGGTTTTTTCGAATAGATCCACAGCAGTGGGGAACTTGTTCATCTGGTCGTAGATTCTGGCTTTCTTGAGTAAGATCTCCACATTTCCAGAATCGATGACCAGAGCCTTTTCCAAAACGTCAATCGCCTCCTCGAGTTCTCCCTGACTGGCGTGGATATCGCTCAGTTTCATATAGATATCAAAATTCTTCGGATCTGCTTTCAATGCGTTTGTGAGGGTGGACTTGCCTTTCTCCACTTCACCCTTGGACAGGGAATTTAGTCCTTTAGCGATTTCTAGTTGGAGGTTCTCTTTCCTTTTCGCTTTTTTTTCCCTTTTAAGCTCCCGCCACCCTTCCAACAGATCTCGGATGAGACTGGCTATGAAAACGATCAAAGCACCAGAGACAAAGGAGACGATGATCACAGCTGGCAGAGATGTTTTGAGGGGCTTTCCTTGGGCGAGGAAAAAGGTGGTCGAGATCTCATGATTCAGATAGGTAACATATCCAAGGAGAGAAAAGAGAAGGATTATGATAAACAAGAGAACCCGGAGTGCCACTGGCTTCCCTCATTGAGAATCGGATCTTTTTCATTCGATCGAGTTGTCGCTTGGTTGTTTTTCGACGATTTCCTGACATTGAACACAGTATTTGGCGAAGGGCTTTATGTGGAGGCGCTTTAGGCCAACGGGGTTTCCGCAACTGTCACAGGTCCCGTACGTTCCTTCCTCGATTCGATCGAGTGCTTCATCAACTTCACGGAGCGCCTTTCTCTGATTTTCGCTGAGACTCATCAAGATCTGTTTGGTGTAAAGGTTTGAGGCCTCATCTGCCATATCCTGAATCCCGTCCTGCCCCACTTCCTGGGAGGAAGTATGAATATGCTGGACCTCTCCTGTGATCTCCTCTCGTTTTTCTAAGAGAATCCCCTTCAACTTCGTGATTTCTCGACGGCCTATCTTCTCTTGTTTCACGACGTCACTTTTCTTCTTTTCTTTCTGAGCTTCTCAGCTGTCCGGTCATCCTCTAGGCTAACCCGAGGCGCCTCGATCCAAAGTCCTTCGAGGTCATAGAATCGTCGGACCGATTCCTGGAATATGTGGACAATCACATCACCGTAATCCATTAGAACCCATCTACCATGGCTCATGCCCTCGATTCCCAAGACTGGGTGGCCCCGGTTATCCAATTCTGTCTCTATAGACTGCGCTATTGCCTGAACCTGCCGGTCCGATCTTCCGCTGCAGATGAAAAAGTAGTCAGCATAAGAAATGAGCCCTCTGATCTCCAAGATGACGAGATCAGAAGCCTTCTTCTTGAGGGCAGCGGTCCAACATTCAAGCGACTTCTCTTTGGAACTCTGAGTCATACCTCCTCTAAGAGAAATTAGAGAAATGAAGTGGAATGTATATATCAAAAAAAGGAATAAATTAAAAGAAAAATCATACACGACCTTTCGGGCCGGACCGAGATTCCGAGTAGAACCGTTTTTGGTAGATGTGAGCCTCTACTTTTGCCTCCATCATATACCGAACCGATCTGCCGGCCCGGATTCTCTCCCGGATTTCAGAGGATGAGACATCGATGGAAGGCTTTTTCAAGAAGTGCGTCGACAGTCCCGACGGACCGTAGATCCATTTATCGCCGTTGTCCTCCTGGTGAAATTTCGCCCAAAAATCCTGAGGAGTGAAATCTGCCAACTCACATCGCTTCGAGCCAGGTCGGTTGAGAACCACAAAATTGCAGATTGAAAATAGATCCCCGTATTTCTTCCACGTGGTCACTTCGAGGAAAGAATCCAACCCAACGATAAAGAAGAGTTCGGCCCCTCGGAAGTGGTCTCGAAAATACAGGATTGTCTCAATCGAATAGGACTTACCCTCCCTTGATAATTCGACGTCAGAGACAGAAAAGGCTGGATTATCCTCGACTGCTAAATGGACCATCTCTAGACGATCAGCAGGAGATACTCTGATCCGTTCGTTCTTGTGAGGAGGAATTGCGGCCGGTATGAAGTAGACTCTATCCAAATTGAGCACCTCCCGGGCCTCCTCAGCTCCCCTAAGGTGTCCGAGATGTATGGGGTTGAATGTTCCACCAAGCAGTCCGAGACGCACCGTCAGACTCCGTGTTTTGGGTGTTAGGTCGCAAGGAGATAGATTCTACTCCCTGATCTGTCCGTCTCCATAGGCAATAAACTTTGTCGTTGTCAACTCCTCTAGCCCCATGGGACCGAAGGCATGAAGCTTGGTCGTGCTGATTCCGATCTCAGCTCCAAGACCAAGCTGGTAGCCGTCACTAAAACGGGTTGATGCATTCACAAAAACACATGAAGAATTGACATCCCTGAGAAACTTCTGAGCCCGCTCATAGCTTTCGGTAATAATAGCTTCTGTGTGCATCGAACCATGGGTTTCGATATGTTCTATGGCCTCCTCAATATTCCGGACGACCTTAACAGAAAGAATGAGGTCCAAATATTCCTGCTCCCAATCCTCTGGCTGGGCTGCCTTGATGTGAGGAAGAATCTCCAACGTTTGCGGACAACCTCTAAGTTCGACCCCTTTTTGTTCGAATGATTTATCGATCTTGGGAAGGAACTGGGAGGCGATCTTTTCATGAATCAAAAGGGTCTCCATGGCATTGCAGACACCTGGTCTCTGCACCTTTGCGTTGATGCATATTCGTTCCGCCATCTCCAGATTCGCGTTTTCATCAATAAAGATGTGGCAAACTCCCTTGTAATGCTTGATGACTGGTATTTTGGAATTGTCGACAACGAACCGGATAAGCCCCTCTCCGCCTCTGGGGATAATGACGTCGATCGAGTCTTCAAGCCGAAGCATTTCATAGATCGCCTCTCGTTCAACCACAGGGATCAACTGTATGGCATGGATGGGAAGTCCTGTGTCCTTGAGGACAGATTGAAGAATGACGGAAATGGCCGTATTCGATTGTATCGCTTCAGAGCCTCCGCGAAGGATTACCGCGTTTCCAGATTTCAGACAGAGTCCCGCAGCATCTGAGGTGACGTTGGGTCGAGACTCATAAACAATCCCAACCACGCCGATTGGAATTCTAACTTTTCCCACCTGAAGCCCATTTGGTCTCCTCCACATCTTGACCACTTCACCGACAGGATCGGGAAGGGAAGCAACTTCCCGCAGCCCATTGGCCATATCCTGGACGACCGACTCCGTGAGCGTGAGCCGATCGATCATAGCCTCAGATAACCTCTTTTCTCGCGCAAGGTGGAGATCTTTTTTGTTTTCTTCTTGGAGAGTCTTCATGGACCCGACGAGCGAATCTGCCATCAAGATCAGAGCTCGGTTCTTTGCGGATGTCTCAACCTTCCCCATCCGTGCGGCCGCTTTTCTCGCTTGAAGACCGATTTGGTAGATGTCATCTTTCAGCGTCATTGAACCCCTCAAAATCAATTCAGAGAACAACCAGATCGTCTCGATGGATGATCTCGTCGGTGTACTTGTAACCAATCGTTGGTTCGATCTCCTTGCTTTTCTTCCCCCGAATACTCACCAATTCCTGGCGATTGTAATTTACCAGTCCCCGAGCGAACTCTTTTCCCCCCGGGTCGCAGCAGGATACCGAATCCCCCCTTTCGAAGTCTCCGCGTACATCAATGATGCCCGTCGGTAGTAGGCTCTTCCCAGCCGACACGATTGCATGCTTGGCTCCTTCATCCACTACAAGCTGGCCGGCCGGCTTAAGGCCATAAGCGATCCACTGTTTGCGGCTGCTCATCCGATCCGCCAATGGGAGAAAAAGGGTTCCCACAAACTCCCCGTCGAGAATTCGATTCAGAATGCCCTCACCCTTTCCATTTGCAACAACTGTTGAGACTCCGAAACGAACAGCCTTTCTCGCTGCCTCAATCTTGCTAGCCATTCCCCCAACGCACAGCGGGTTGTCCGTCTCCGTGGCACAACTCGCGATTTCACGGTCTATGTTTTCTACCAGGTGAATCAGATTCGCCTGCTCGGCGCTCTTGGGATCATGGTCGTACAACCCCTCGATGTCCGAAAGAATGATCAACAGATCGGCACCAACCAAGGAGGTGACGACCGCGGACAGGTTGTCATTGTCACCGAATTTGATCTCTTCTACGGCCACCGTATCGTTCTCGTTAACGACGGGGATAAAACCGAGGTTCAGGAGGGTGAGGAGAGTGTTTCTCGCATTCAGATATCTTCGACGGTCGCTTAGATCGTCGTGGGTCAACAGTATCTGGGCAACCTTCTTATGATAGTTCGCAAAACAGTCCTGGTAGATCTTCATCAAATGGGTCTGGCCAACCGCAGCGGCCGCCTGGATTTGGGGGATACTGTCGGGCCTTTTGGTGTGGCCGAGCTTCTCCATGCCCGCAGCGATTGCCCCTGAGGTAACCAGAGTAATTTCTCGAGACCCACTGTGGAGCCCAGCGATCTGTTTGGCTAAGGTGGCGAAGGCTACCAAGTCGAGGCCAACGCCTTTTTCCACCAGGACGCTTGATCCTATCTTAACAACAATCCGTTTAGCATTCCTCAGGAGTCTGTATCGAAGTTCGGCATTCTTCAATGGATCCTCATTCCTCGGCAGTCGGCTTCAGTTTTTCTAGCTCTTGCCCTATTCCGTTAATCAACGTGGTGAGTCCCTGACCCGTCAGAGCAGAAATTGGAAAAGTGGGGATGCCTTTCTCTGCGAACTCTCTCTCCGCCTCATTCAGAGGACTGAGGCACTCGAGAAGATCCACCTTGTTGATGGCAACGATGTGTGGCTTTTTCTCAAGGAGAGAATCAAAGGCCTTTAACTCTTCCGCGATTACGCCATAATCCCTGACGAGGTTGTGTTCGTGAAAGCGAGTAATATCCAAAACATGGACAAGGAGTTTGGTTCTCTCAACGTGCTTCAAAAACCCTGTTCCCAGGCCTGAGCCCTTATGAGCGTTTTCAATCAACCCCGGGATGTCGGCCACTGTAAAGCTTCTAAAATCCTCATAGGTCACGACTCCCAGGTTGGGCGAGGTGGTTGTGAAAGGATAGGCATCGATCCGAGGGTTGGCTGAGGAGATCTTGGAGATGAGAGTGGATTTTCCAGCATTTGGACGGCCGATCAGGCCTACATCAACGACGAGCTTAAGCTCAAATCTCAGCCACCGATCCTCTCCTCGTTCTCCTTTTTCAGCTCGTCGCGGAGCCCGATCAGTCGATGTGGCAAATCTTGCGTTTCCTCGGCCCCCCCGTCCGCCCCGTGCCGCAAAAAATCTCTTTCTTTCAGCGTCCAAGTCCTGGAGAGTTTCACCGGTTTTCGAATCGATCAACACGGTGCCTACGGGAACCCGTACGATCAGGTCCTTCCCGCTCTTGCCGGCCTGGTTGTTTGCTTTGCCTTGTTGGCCATTTTCCGCGATGAGTGTGGGACGGTGAGATAGATCAGTGAGACTTGACAACTGAGCATCACTGACGAAAACAACATTTCCGCCCTGACCTCCGTCACCTCCGTCAGGGCCGCCCTTTGGTTGGAATCGCTTTCTTCGGAAACTTATACAGCCACTCCCCCCGTCGCCGGCCCGTACATAAGCCTTGGCTTTGTCAATGAATTTCATGGGATCAAGATTCAGAAAGAGATCGCAATGGAGGGAGATCAAGGGACTACTATGCTGACGAGAGTCTTGTCTTTTCCTCTTTTCTGGAACTGAACCCTGCCATCTGTTTTGGCAAAGAGGGTGTAATCCCGCCCTATACCAACGTTTGTTCCGGGGTGGATTCTCGTTCCTCTCTGTCTCACCAGTATGTGACCAGCCTTGACTATCTGGCCTCCGAACCGCTTGACACCGAGACGCTGTCCGGCACTGTCTCTCCCATTGCGAGAGCTTCCACCCGCCTTCTTATGTGCCATAGAGAAAACCTCCTGAGACCTATGGAGAATCTCAAAGCTTTATTCTGTCGATTCTTATACAGGTAAAAGCCTGGCGATGGCCGGTCTTTCGGCGATAGCCCTTCCGCCGCTTATGTTTGAAAATAGTTATCTTTCGATTTCTGCCGTGTTCAACTATTTTTCCGACGACCTGAGCTTTGGCGAGAAGCGGAGTGCCTACCTGGATGCCTTTGTCACCGGCCACCACTAAAACTTCTTTGATTAGGACCTTATCACCCACCTTGCCATTCAGGCGCTCGACTCGAACTAGATCGCCTTGCGACGCTTTGTATTGCTTTCCTCCTGTCTGAAATACAGCGTACATACACTTACCTTTCTGAGACGGGGAAAAGACTAAAGAATTTAAGTCATTTTTACACAAAAGTCAACTTCAAGCCCAGGGGTTTCATTGGCCATTGAGGCCATTCTTGTCTCTGGGGGACATCTTCAGAATCGATAGGGTTCTGGTTCGTCATCATCCCTACGAAAAAAAAGGCGACCGGCACAGGAGCGATCCATCAAAACTCCACGATTTCGAATTCATCCTGGTGAAACCTGGGTACTTCTTGGATGACTACCCGCTTGCCAAGTTTTCTTTCCAGCCTCTCGACACCGCCCCGTTCTTCGTCACAAAGCATCTCTGCTACCTCGGGATTCACGTCGACCATGATTGTATTGCCTCCGACATCCGAAGAGATTCGTTCAATCTCCCGAAAGATGTCATAACATATCGTGGTTTTAGATTTTACATAACCCAATCCATCGCAGTATGGGCATGGTTCTCCCAGGAGTCGACTGAAACTCTCTCTCGTCCTTTTCCGGGTCATTTCGACGAGTCCCAACTCCGAGATTTTCGAAATGTTCGATTTGACCCGATCTTTCTTCAGAGCCAATTCGAGGGCCTGGTAGACCATCTCTCGGTTCGATTCCTTTTCCATGTCGATAAAATCAATAATAATGATACCCCCGATATTTCTCAGGCGAAGCTGATAGGCGATTTCTTTGGCTGCTTCGAGATTTGTCTTTAGTATCGTATCTTCTAGGTTCCTCTTACCAACAAATTTGCCCGTGTTCACATCAATGGCAGTCAATGCTTCCGTCAACTCGATTAGAATATAGCCGCCGGATTTTAGCCAAACTTTCCGCTTCAAAGCCTTGTCCAATTCCGTTTCGATGCCGTGGACATCGAAAATGGGTGTACCTCCTTCATAAAGCTCGATGTTGCACTGAATGCGGGGCATGTATGACCCGACAAAATCTATGATCCGTTTATACTCGTCCTTTGAATCGGTAACGACCCGTTTCACGTCGGGTGTGATAAGATCCCGAATCGCTCTCAGGACCATATCGTGGTCGGTATGAATCAGGCTGGGAGGCGCTGCGGATTCGTTTTTGCGCTGGATGTTGTCCCACATCTTAATCAGCAAATCTAAGCTCGTGACAATCTCTTCCTCGTCCGCTCCCTCACTCGCTGTTCTGACGATGGCCCCTGTGCCCGACGGCCTAACCTTTAGCACAATGTCCCTCAACCTCCGGCGCTCCTCTTCGTCCCTGATTCGTCTCGATACGCCTACATGGTTAACCGTTGGCATGAACACAAGGTATCGTCCCGGAAGGGTGATATGGGAGGTTATTCGTGTTCCTTTGGTCCCCATAGGTTCCCTCGAAACTTGAACGAGAACTTCCTGACCTTCACAGACCAAGTCTTCAATCTGAATTGGATCAGCGAAGATAGAACCCGGAGTTTCGAATTCAAGGTCGTCTTGCTCCTCCCACCCTTCGTTGAGCATCTGATGATACTCCTTGAGGCTCTGGTAAGCGTCCGTTACGTAGAGGAAGGCTGCCTTTTCAAGTCCAATATCAACAAAGGCGGCCTGCATCCCCGGGAGAACCTTCGCTACTTTTCCTCTGTAAATGTTTCCGACGATACTCCGATCATTCTTTCTTTCTATTTGGACCTCTACGACGGTTCCACCCTCAAGCAGGGCAACTCGAATTTCCTGAGGAGAGGCATTTATGATGAGTTCATCTGCCATAGAAGCGCACCTAGTCGAGTTGTAGAATCCTTATTTGACTTGTGTGTTCTTTTGAGAGTGATAGAATTGAGCCAAGGGCTTTGTCAACTCGAACTCCAGTTGCTTCGCTTTTTCGCAAGACGACTTTGACAAATCCTGTTCTGTTGTTGTCTAGTTCAGACCAGGCATTCAGGATGGACTGATCAAGGGTGAATCGGTCTACGGTGAATATTGTTTCGATATGGGGGCGGACGTCATACTGCCCGTCCCTTCTATCTCGAGGAATAACCCACTCTCCACTCGTAAGGAATTTTCGAATCCGCGACTCAAGGCCCTGGGGTTGACCTTCAGGGAAAGCGACGAGGTAGTGATTCCTTTTTTGACTCACGTGCTCAAGACCCTGCCTTGCAGAAGAGCGAAAGACCTGTGTGATGCGGAGACCGGGAGGCAACTCCCTATTTACTATCTTTCGAAGCCTGGTCTCATATACAGGCCGTTCAAGCTCCCATGTCATCTGTTCATTGAAACTCTCCATACCTAAGGCCAAGGCTCTCTCAAAGCTGATTCGTGGAGCCGGATGAAAGCCTTGAGAGTATCTGAGGGGGACACCTGCGCGCCTCGCGGCTCGATGAAAGGCCCTCGCCATATCGAGGTGACCTAAGAGCCTGGCGGGCCCCACTTTTTGAAATTCCAGCAGGAGTTTTACTGGTTCCTCCCCCCGAGTATCGGTCTGTCTGAGTGAGCGTGGGGGACCATCTTTCATTTTCCACGAAGCCAAGGCGAGATTCTCATGATCACATACGCCACAGGCTGTGCAACCCTCTCGACAGGGATCGGTGACGGTTGCCTGTATTGATCGCTCCCGCTCCCGCTTCAGAAATTTTTCACTAACGCTGCATTGGATGTGGTTCCAGGGAAGAATCTCGGAAGATGATCGTTCCCGGGTGTAGGAAGCCATATCAATACCATTTTTTTCGAAGGCTCTGCACCACAGTTCCCACTGAAAGGACTCGGTCCACCCATCGAATCGGCACCCCATTGTAAAGGCGTCGTGAATAACTCGAGACAATCGCCTGTCCCCTCGAGAAAAAACCCCCTCCAAGAAACTCATCTTCGCGTTATGCGATTTGAATCTGACCCTATTCGTCTTAAGTCCCCTTTGCACCATCTTCTGTTTCAGAGTGGTCGCCTCCACCGTCAGTTGAGCCTCCCACTGAAAAGGCGTGTGCGGTTTGGGGACAAAGGTGGACACACTCACGTTCAAACGGGGCGGTCGACCCCCTCCTTTCCCCTGGTCGAGGACCTTTCTCGCCAGACGAACTATCTCATTTACATCCTCATCTGTTTCCGTGGGAAGACCAATCATGAAGTACAGCTTGATTAGGTTCCACCCCTTTTCGTAAAGGGTTTTGGCCACCTGAAGGAGAATCTCTTCATCCATTTCCTTGTTGATTACCTTTCGTAGGCGTGCCGTGGCCGCCTCTGGTGCCAGAGTAAATCCGGTTTTTCGAACCCGTTTGATTTGGTGGGCCATTTCCGGGGTCAGCGTTTCAACCCGCATGGAAGGAAAGGCTACAGCCACATGGTCCCCTTGACAACAGTCCATGATTCTTGTGAGCAGTTGCTCGATGCAACTGTAATCTCCACAGCTCAAAGAGAGGAAGGAGACCTCGTCATAGCCCGTGCTCATTAAAGAGCTTTTGATTAGATCTTCAACTCTGTCCGGTCTTCTTTCGCGATAGGGACGATAGATGAAGCCTGCATGGCAGAATCGACAACCCCGTGGGCATCCACGGGCGATCTCCACACTGAGCCGGTCATGGACCGTCTTGAGCCATGGTACGATGGGTGTGACGGGGTACGGTACACTATCAATATCTTTTAGAATCCTTTTCCTCACGTGGGTGTACCCGGCGACGAGTGGGGTGATTTTCTTAATCGTTCCATCTCGCCGGATCGTCACCTGAAAAAATGAGGGGACGTATACGCCCTCTATGTGGGTGAGGTCTTCCAGAAGGGCCCTTTTTGATCGCCCTTTCTGCTTTCCCTCAATCATACGGTCACATATCTCGAGGATGGCTTCCTCACCGTCTCCGATCACAAAAGCATCGAAAAATTCAGCTATCGGTTCAGGATTGGTTGTACTGGGTCCCCCGGCGATGATCAAAGGGAACTCTTCATCCCTATTACGGGAATAAAGTGGAATTCCAGCGAGATCAAGCATGTTCAGAATGTTGGTAAAGCTCAACTCATACTGAAGTGAAAAACCCAGTAGATCGAATTCTCGAAGCGGACGAGACGACTCAAGGGAGACAAGAGGTATTCCTCCCGCTCGCATGTGGCGCTCTAAGTCATGCCATGGTGCAAAAACGCGTTCGCCGGCGATGTCCTCTCTTTGATTGAGTATGTTGTAGAGAATCTCCAGTCCCAAATGGGACATGGCCACCTCGTAAACATCGGGAAAAGCGAGGGCGACCCTAAGCCTGACACGATCAGGCGGTTTCGTGACAGCGTTCTTTTCCCCGCCCATGTACCGGGCCGGACTGTTTACTAAGGGGAGAATGTGATAGAGCCTTTGATTCAATACCCATTCCTTAGCAATAATGGATTTGCAATCGATGCCGGGCCTGAAGAAGGTCTGGCGTGACAGATACGGAGAAGAGAGTATTTTTCATCGGGAGATGTCTTTTGACCATCAAGGATACCTTCGCCGTTGTCCGCACAGATAGATCATGCAGAGAGATCTTTGAATTGCCAGTTCCTGGCCCCCAGTTTTTCGTCATGATGCCCCACGGACTGATCTTTTTTTGCCCGATCGGCATGGGACCAACCGGGAGATGGAGAATCTCAGGATCTGAACTCTGTGGAGGGTGTCTGCTCACCATTCACAAAAATTATGAATCTCGCGGAATCTGGGATTGCCTGGAAAAATCTAGCATATGGCGAGACGATTTTCAACGAAGCTCAGGACGTCAATAGACCTTTGTCAGAATCGTGTCCGGAAAATAATGCTGGAGGATTTCCCCGGAGGTTCTGCCGCCGGCGGTCATGACAGCTGCCCCTACCTGACATAATCCGACGCCGTGGCCCCATCCGGCTCCCAGAAGTTCAAAAGCGCGAGGGAGTCCGCCCTCGCCGGGTTTTCGTCTGATGACAAAGGCCGAACTGTAAAGATGCGTGGGGGAGAGGACGCGACGTATTTCAAGCTCCTTTCCAACAACAAAGGTTCGTGCCGTTCCTAAGATTCGCAGGCGAATGACTCGGCCCGATGCACCTCGCTCAAGGGGTATGAGATCGCGAATCGATCCCGGGTCTCTCCCGGTTTTTTCGGTGATAATCTTGGAGATCTCTTCCTGAGAATAAGCAACCCGCCATCGGTAGAAGTCGGTCGTCTCACTGTCCAACGGTGAAAGAACCGACTCGACTAATTCTTGGTCTCTCGTGCTGCAGTTTGTTTGCGGAACGCCAGTGATCCATGCGTGAGCGTTTTTCTCCTCGGAAAGTGGAAATTGAAACCCTGTAATAGTCCGGTCGCTATCAGGTACGGCTCTCAGGTATGGGATATTCCTATCCTCCCACGCTGTGCTGAAATTTTCGGTCATTCCTCCACAGCATTTGCTATATCGCGTATCGCAGAGTTCATCCCCATAGGTGAGCACCTGACCGCGAGTCTCTTGGACGGCCCGCTCAAGGGTTACAGCCGTTTCCTCATGGAATCCACGGTATCGTTGGCAGTGATCATCAGCGCACACGTCGAAACCGTTGTGGATCTCCGGGCCGGTCCACCGAATTATTGTTTCCTCACCCGACGGTTCGGCGGTCGAGGATCGGGCCAAAGGTTCTCGGGTTTTCCGTTCAATCTCCCTCATAGCCCAGCTCCTGGAAATAACGGAATGAGCCTTCAGGAATTCAAAAGGGGCTGTTCCGCTCATCTCTGAACCGATAACATTTGGAAGGTAAGTCTCTAAGCGAAGTCTGTTGATTACCTCCAGTTTTCTCCCATCGCGAGATCTGAAATGGAACTCCCCTGGGAACGTTAAATCGTGCCACCCCTCCCAGTGGAAGCCAGTTCCCACGGGTACATTCTTGATACAGAAGAACGATTCCCCTGCTTGCTTGGGGAGAAGATTCAGAGTGCGGCCCGTGAGCAGCACGGTGCCATTTTCATTTAGCAGAGAGATCCTATCCCCATCCAACCGAACTGTGAATTTCCCGGAGAAGAGACTCACCCTGTCATTCCCCTCAAACGTGCCATCTAGACGGAACTCGAAGGGGGGGGCTGTGACCATAAGTCGTACTGAGATTATTGGTTCCTTTCCCATTTCTGCCTCACAGGGGTCTTCATCATTTAACTATTCACTGGGTCTAGGGTCAATGGGTTTCGTTCTGAGATGTGTCGGGAATTGATGGATTTCTCAAACAGTATGCGGCCAGCTGCAGCTTTTTGGCTTGTTCGTGTCAAGGCTTTACTCGGACTGAAAGAGGTTTCTTACAGATCGACGGTGTAGCTGAGGTTTTCAGCAACACATTTCTCGGCCTCATTCTGATTCTTAGGAAAAGGCGCCCCAAGCTGGAGATGGGGTATCCCCTAGTTCCTAGAGTCTTGGGCAGACCCTGCTATCTTTCTGAGATCTGTAAGGGACTGCTTAGGGAGAGGGTGAAAGGGACTTTAATGTTTGTTACCAATCGGGATTTGGCTCAGAATATTCCAAACCTTGAGCCATATCCCTTTGAAATGTGAAACGGTAAGGCCTTTTCACGAGGACCTCGGCCATGTTATCCGTGCCCCCAGCTACGATGGAAACCGGAAGGGTTACGACGAAGATGGCAGACCCAACTACAAAGCTCGCGAATCCCAGCGGTCTCATGGCGAGCTCGGCAAGAGCCTCCTCCTCTGACGCAAATCCCGTCGACGGAAGAATCAAGGCAAGAATCACGACTGTAAACAGGATCCTCTTCATCATGGTCAAACCTCCTTCATCGAGTCACTGCGAGAATGTCATCAGGGATCAATGCCCCCTGATAGAATGGAGAATAGTTTTTTGAGACCCGACTGCCTGCCGGAATAACGGCACGCCCTTTTAGACTTCCAATTCTATCAATTCTAGCAGTCAAAATCTAAAAATCAACCGAAAACTCATCAAAGTTCCACCGAATCCGCTAGAGACACCGTGAAAAACGATTCAGGGAGTCAGACTCCACTGGGATCATTGTCAGCTTTTGACTGTCGATATTTGGTATCTTCTATGAATTCCTTTCATAGACGATCCAAGAGGCGAGTCGAAAAACTTGAGTTAGGTGGTTAATTATACTAAGTATTTTTTGCTTCAGTGGCTTGGCATAAGGTTCGCATCAGCTCTGAAAAACGCCGTCTTCGAAAAGCCAAATCACTCGATAGAGTGAGACGGAAAGCCACGAGACCTATTCAGGGCTCAGCCAGGTTGCTGGAGAGCGTTGGTTGAATCGATTGAACGGCTCTCCATCAGAATTGGATGGCCTGTCCTTTTTTTGGACACAGAAATCGAGAAAAGGGGGAATCTTAGTGAAAGAACGAGACGAGGTGCTCACAACCGCGGAGGCATGCACCTATCTTAGGATTTCAAGGCCCACATTCCTAAAACTCATCCGCAACGATCAAATCAGGGCACGTAAGGTTGGAAAGGGTTGGAAGGTCTTGAGATCTGAACTTCTCAGGTATATGCAGGCGCAAGAGACGGATCGGTTTGGCATGGTGATGGTTTCATGACGAATCCTGCCTTTTAGTGTTCCGAACTCCATTCGAGAGGACCTTAAGAGGGGCGATACGGGGATATTCCCCTTGTCCAGCTGAATTCAGCGAGGAAGAAAGTTTAACCCCTCTTTCCACATTGTCCTTCACAGATCCTCCGTGCCGTCGGGGACGCTAACAGTGGCTTGATTTCTGAATGGCGCTCCTGAGTCGTAGGCAACATGTCGTCGGTTTCTGTTTAATCATAGATTGTCACGTCACATGTGCTGATACGAATTCCTTTCGCCATGGGGTGGGATAAGAAGTCACTCAGGCCTGACCCGTCGAATCGTTCTTTACTGAATGAGATGATGCGACGCCGTCGTCTGTTTCACCTGATGAACAATCTGGACGATACATTGTCCCAGAGCAACGCTCACGGCTTGAACCAGAGCCTCGGTACTTTTCCTATCAGCCTTTTGCTGATCTTTGACCACGGCCGACCAAGAGCCAATAGATCGTTTCATTGATCAGGGCCGAAGCACGGTTCACGTTGGTCATTCCGGAGAGCGCTTTCTGACCCAAGTTTCCGATAAACCTATCAATCATTATTCTGCTCTCGCTTCCTCTACACTATTGAAAATGTAGAAGATCTTATCGAGATGGGCAAACTTCAATACTCTCTGAATCGAGGGATCGGGACGAGCGATCTTGAGTTTCCCCCCGTACTTCTTTGTAAGTTGAAGTCCTTCGACCAACGTGGCGATCCCGGAACTGTCCATGTACGTGACCGCCCCGAGATCGACGATCATGGAGGAAGCCTTTTTCTTTGCCCACCGTATGATTTCCCCTCGAAGCTTGGGAGATGAGTAGAGATCCACCTCACCTTCCACCACGACTATAATGGCCCCATCGTCTGGGATGCTCCTGACTCTCATCAGTCCTCCTCGCTCCTCCTATGCTTTATCAAGCGGCAGGTGTTTCCGACTGGAGTCGGCAAACGGAATTCAATCTCGTCCATTACGGACCGTATTAGAGACAGTCCAAGGCCTCCCGGAGTGATGTGAGGGGTGCTCGGACTTTGTAGAACACGGGGATCCACCTTGTCCCCAAAATCCTGAATTTTGATTTCGAGAGCTTTCTCGAGAATGTTGAAGTTCAGAATCACTTCCTGATTATGATCTCCTTATTTCCTCTCGCTCTCTTGCCCGAATTCCTTCATACCCACTCATTCCAAACTCATTTCCAGAGTATTTCACCAGGAAGCGGAAAAGGAAGCTCTGAACTCAAATCAAGATTTTTTCGCCAAAAATACTCTAGCACAGTAAACGTCTCCAAGATTTCTCACAGAGCACACGGAGCCTCAGAGAGAACTTCCTCTGGCTTGGTGAGAGGCCAATCCAGAGGAATTCACTTGGCCTAATTTTTCCTCTCAAAAAATTAGGCCAAAAGCCTGGTCCATCAGTTTGTCTCACTCTGCGAACTCTAGAGCTCGAGTTCTCCCCCGCAGATTTGAGTGGGGGAGAGGGGGCGAGAGAAACTGGTGCTTTTATGGAAGTCCGCTTTCATCTTACAAAAGCCGAAAGAGGGGATTTTCGAACGGCCCCGGGAATGCTGAGTCCATTCCTCTAGAAACGCCCCTCAGGGACATGAGCGTCGACAAAACCGAGGGAGGTCCTTCGATGCTCCTTTTCTTGTAATTGGATCAGGGCGATGGTACGTTGTTTTCGGCCAACTAGGAGGATTACAAAGATGGACGCTGGGACGACAGTAAGGGAAATTGAAAACTTGATCGATGTTGCCATGGGCAACGAGCCGGCTGACTTGGTTGTAAAGAATGGCAAACTCATCTGCGTGTTCACCGGCGAAATCCTTGATCATCAATCCGTGGGTATCAAGGGAAAACGGATTGCTTATGTGGGAGAAGACCCCCAGACAATGATCGGGGACGATACCTGCGTAATTGATACCAAGGGTCGGTACATTGTTCCGGGTCTGATAGATGGTCACAACCACGTGGATAGCGTTAGTCGCTGCTCAGAGTTTGCTCGATGGGTATTACCGAGAGGCACAACGACTGTAATCACCGAGGTATCTACTATCACCAATGCCCTCGGCGTGGAGGGAATGAAGTGGTTTATCCGGGATGCCTTATGTCAACCCATGAGATTCTATTTTGTCGCACCGCCACTCGTTCCTCCCTATCCAGAGTTCGAAAGTAGCCGGGATTTCGATTACGAGAATTTTCGGAAGCTGCTGAGGAGTGATTACGTCGTGGGGGTTGGCGAGACCTATTGGACCCGCGTTTTGGAGAAGGACAGAAGAGTTCTCAGCCAGTACGCCGAAGCTCTTCACCAATCAAAAGTGTTGGATGGCCACGCAGCCGGAGCCAAAGGCCCTAAGCTAAGGGCATACGCCGCTGCAGGGACGACGTCATGCCATGAAAGCGTTACGTCCGAGGAAGTCTTAGAAAAGCTTAGGTTGGGAATGCATGTTATGATCCGGGAGGGTTTTATCCGACATGACCTGGAGGCCATGGGCGCCATCAAGGATGACGCCATTGATTTCCGGCGGCTAAGTCTGGTTAGCGACACTATGTCTCCCCGGATGATGGTTCGTGAGGGTCTCATGAACGCCGTGGTGAAAAAGGCGGTATCCCTGGGATTTGATCCTGTTAGGACTGTCCAGATGGCATCGATCAACGCTGCGGAGCGCTATGGGTTAAAAGATTTGGGAGGTATTTCTCCGGGGAAACTGGCCGATATCCTTGTTGTAGAAGACCTCAAAGATTTCAATTGTGCCTGGGTAATCGTCGGGGGCGAAATTGTTGCCCAGGGAGGGATTCTCAAAAAGAATCCGGGCACCGCTCCGTATTCACCCCGGTTCTGTAAGTCTATCCGAATACCGCCAGTTCACATGACAGACTTCCATGTGCCAGCCTCGGGTTCTAAGGTGAGGGTCAACATCGTTCGTGCTTTGAGTGAGACGATAACGGACGGTATCATCGAGGAGGTAGGGACTGTGAATGGGAATATCACATCCGATCCCAACCGCGATATTCTTAAAATGACGGTGATCAATAAGACGAGTGAGGTTCTGAAAAGGAGTGTGGGATTCGTTAATGGAATTGGATTGAAGATGGGGGCGGTCGCAACAAGCCTTGTGTGGGACACATACAATGTTTTGGCCTTAGGAGTCTCTGATTGGGATATCGCGCTGGCCGTAAACCACCTCAGGGAGATTGGGGGTGGGGTTGTTGTGACCGATGGCGAATGCGTCCTGGCAGAACTCGGACTGCCCATTGGGGGCGTGATCTCAGATCTTCCCATGGATGTTATTGCAGACAGAATCGATGAGATAGAGAACGCCTGCAAAACCCTTGGGTCCAGTCTGCAAAGACCTTATTTGACCATACAGACATTGGCCTTCACCGGTCTTCCCTTCTTGAGACTGACCGACAAGGGACTGTTAGATTTGAGAAAGAAACAACTGGTCGATGTGATCGTGTCCCCTGGTGAGGCAAATTACGGAGGAGGTCCGAGTCGGGGTAGTCGATAGATGGAGCGCTCATTGGACGAGGAAATCGAACCACAGAGACAGGGAGTCCGCGGAGTTGATTAGTTTTCCACTGGCCGTGAGATGTGCGACCAGCGGAAATGCTGTCCGCCTTCGGCAGACGACATGAAGAGGCAATGCCAACTGAGGCCGTGTGACTTTGAAGTCTGAGGTAACTGCCCATCGGGCTAAGTTCTTTTGCCCGATCGTTATCTCCCGATCGGGCAAAAGAGACATTCTCCTCTTGGCTTCTCCGTGCCTCTGCGGTGAAACAAATGCGCAAATGATCTGGACAATACCGATCAAATGAGTGACTTCAGCCGAGGAAGAGGTGGAAAAACAGCTAAACATAGAAGCGTATTTGGAGAGGTGGTCTTGGCTTGGTAACGAGGCGAGCCAATTCCGCTGCCCCGATTCGTGCCCCCGGTATGGATGTAAGGATCCAGAACTCCTCGTCCCTGTCACCGTGATGGATCTGCCGTTACAGTCGATGGATCTTAAGGTAAACCCTNNCCAGTGAAAGTCTCGGTACGCCGAACAAAAGTCGTTTACAAGGTTACCCGTGTTTCAAAAGCCCTTCCCCAATGACGAGAAAAAGGAAGAAATGTTTGGCACAGTTGTCCGAGATGGCCACTCAAGATCGATGGATCTCAGATTTGTGTCTCCTAGGGTTTTCGCCCTTTTGTGTGTAGTTGAGGAATTTGGTGGAGGATTTGCTCAAAACAGGACAGCGTGAAGGTCTGGCACCGGATGGAATTGATCATGACGTACAACATGTGATACCCTAAACCCTAATAGAAGGGTTTTTTCGGCGTAAATTGAGTGAACATGGCCTCACAAAGCAGATTCAGGGGAGGGTGGAGAACTTGGTCCATCCTCAAAAAAGAGTTTCACTTTTCGAGCTGAGGGGAGGTTGGGATGGGGTGTAAGAATCTTATGGTTTTGATGAGGTTTTGATATATCATCGTTTTGAGAAAGGTGGGCTCCGTCGATATAGGGCCGTAAGAAGAAGGCCGTCTCATAAGGAACAGACTAAGGTGAGTATCCAGGAGAAAGATCATGGTCATACGAGAAAGGAGAAGAGAACCTAGGTTCAATGTACACCATCAGGTCTACTTCTACAGGAACCAAAGCAAAAGAGAAGCCCGGTCCCTAGATATAGGTTTAGATGGGGTCAAACTGGAGACTGATGCTGAGGTTTTCCCAAATGAAATCCTGGAACTAACAATGCTCATTAGAGAGTCTCTCGTGAAGGTGAAAGGAAAAGTGATCTACGTCGAGTCTATGCCGGAGGGGATCTTCCATTTTGGCGTCGCCTTTGAAAACCTCTCCCAAGAGAGTCGAGGATCGCTCATGCGGTATTTCTCTGACATCATGACCCATGGTGCCGAGCGTCGAGGGATTCTAAGAGGACGTGAGTGATTGGAACTCGTGGACACGACATGCTTGAATAAGACTTGTGAATCACCCAAGACGAGGCACGACAATGAAACCGATAAGTGGATAGGTCTTTTCAAAGGTCGTGACCACCTATGTGGACGGTGGGCCGTGCCGTCTAGTATGCGATAGGATAGAATTCGAAAAAAGGTGCGGACTCGGGATATGAGAGCGTATCCTGAGGGTTTTGAGGAGGAATTAGCCGGGCTTGCAGAAGGACTGAGAGAGTTGCTTCACTGTTATTGGACAGGATTCACACTCGAGTTATTTATGGCCAATCCATTCTGGGAATGGATAAAGCAATCCGCCACGGGATCGATCGGTGCCCCTGGTTTATCGTGGGGAATCGTGACGCCCACCTGGGATGGGAGAGAGACGAGAAGCGGTCATCCATGCCTACATCAGGGCCTGAGGGATATAACACTCATAACGCCGTAATGGTCTGATGCATGCACGCCGTCAACAGGACGGTCCATAACGACACGGCTCTCGAGGATCTGCTCTGCTCTGAAAGCTGAGTTGAGAAAGATATAGTCGATCCTCCGGGATATTCGATCGTATCCGACCCGAAGGCGTTCGTAGGTCCTTTTTAGATCATCCCGTCGTGAAGCTGTAATTTCCGAAAACCTCGTATTCCCATTGTTCTGACTATCCCACGTAAATCCTTGCTTTTTCGGATTGGCAATTCGATAAGTGTCCAGAAGTCTTCCTTCCTCCATCAGGCGGATCAAAAGGGGGTTGTCATCAGTCATATTCAGATCACCCACTAAAACCGCAGGGCCTGCACAAGCCGTCTGATTGAGAAAGGTGAGAATGTTTTCGATCTCCTTTACCTGTCGGAGGATAGAACGCTTTAGGTTGAGGAGGTGAGCCCGGTATTCCTTCTCGGAGATCTTCGCCTGAGCTCGATATTGGTCCAGAAGACGAAGAATTTCACGGCTTTCTGGAAGCCCCGGATACGTATGGGTATGGACGATGTAGAGTGGATTGCCCCCGATCGAGACGAGGCCCGCCATAACGTAGCGTGAATCGGTAAAGTGAAAGCAGAAGAAATCTCCGTATACGCCGAAGCGGTCTCCGGATATCTGGCTCGCGCCCGCCCAGCGCAGATTGAATCGTCGTTTCGCCAGTACCATGATTCCGAGTCTTAGATTGATGGGGATCCCGAAATTACCAACTTTGATCCCGCCGTTGTAAACCTGATGGATCTCATCATAGCCTAAATCTTTCGCGAGTCTCTTGCTGTATTGTGGAACCGGGTTTGCCTCCTGAATGGCAATCAAGTCGGGGTGAAGCCGTCTCAGTTCCTCGACCAGTATCTGGTAGCGCTTTTCACGCCGCTTGCTTGATTCCAATGGTTTCATCTTCAGGATGCCCCGTTCGTCCAGACCGAACCAGACATTGAATGTGAGAATGGAAATGGTTTGGGGAGAATCATGGTTAGATTGTCGTCTCATGTTGAGATCCGGGTGTTCGAGATTTCACAACTCACCAGAAAAAGCAAACCCATGGATCCGGAAGACTCGATCAGTGTCTTCTGGAAAGCAAATTCCATCTGAGCCATGCGCCCATTATCGCGATTCATTACCACCTGAATGCCTGCCCATTCCTATGGTCAAATCAGAGGAACGCCAAAAGATCCCACTCCACTAGCGGTGGGTCGAAGTCGATGTGCCCGCGACCAGCTAGAAATCAACAAAGATCGTTTTATCATCTGATGAGCGAGGTTTCAACGGTAGATTTTTAGGTTGAAATCAAGTGACCTGTTGAGTTCGATGAATTTCTGCCGGCCCCTTGAATGCACAAACTGTGAGATTTATTTCCTGGAAAATAGGATTTGAAAGATGACAGGGCCTATGTTAAGTTGGGGATTCCAAAAACCCATAGAGAAAGAGGATGGGGAGGTTTTGGGGATTTCTCATTCGTCGTCGTTGACGCTGTAGATTTTGGGACCGGACAGCTAAGAGGTAATTGAGTAGGACCATAAAAAAGTTAGGGAGGAATTGCAATTGGAAGGATTGAGGATGATTGCAGAGCTCATGGCAGTTTCGGCTCGAACCGCTCCAAAAAGCGCGGGGCAGGATTTCTTGGCGATCCAGATTCTTGAGGGTAATGATGTTCAGAAGCTGGCGGCAAACATGGTCAAGTTTGGTGAGGAAAAGAAGAAAGCCAACTTTGATCGGGACGGAAAGAACACAGGGGACAGCCATGTTGTCGTCCTCATCGGGCTTAAAGAGGATAAACCTCTGGGACTGAACTGCGGTGCCTGTGGCTATGCCACCTGTAAGGAACTGACGCAGGCCGAAAAGGGGGAAGTGGAGTTCAGGGGGCCTCACTGTGCGTATCGACTCCTGGACATGGGTATTGCTCTGGGATCGGCCGTGAAAACCGCCGGCCTTCTCAATGCGGACAACCGGATCATGTATCGAATCGGCACAGTGGCCAGAAACATGGGATTGGTCGATTGGGAGGTTGTCATGGGTATCCCCCTGTCCGCAACAGGCAAAAGCATATATTTTGACAGGTAGGGTTTTCTCCGGGTTACTGCGTATCGACTAGAGACTCAGTCCATCGGGCGTCGAGAAACCTCGAAGATTACCCTTGTTTCCGGGTCTGGGCACTGAAGACAGTAGACCTCATCCCGACCGTAGGATTTTGGGTCATCGGCATTGGCCATCATATAGAGAGAGTAGTTGATTGCTCCAAGAGCGACCGTACAAAGGCTGTCGGTTTCTCTCATGTCCAGCATCGTCCCGCGGATAACGAACTTATCACCCTGCTTGACCAAGGGGCACTTGCTGTCCTTGGCCGTGACAATGACTTTGTATTTCGCCACCGAATCACCTCCTTGTGGGTTACCACTGTGAGACTGTGCTTAGATTAAGGGTTTTGTTCGCCCCGTCGTGAATGGCATCTCCTATTTTTCCTGGGGTGGCACAGTCACCGACAGCAATCGAAGCCGGTGCCAGGTGGGCGAACTCCCCAAAGATCTCCCTACGGGGTCTCATAGACATTGCTATGATAAAGGTCTTAGCATCAATGGAGCGCTCCGCTCCATTTCGGCGGACCTTCAGCTGTTCTTTTTTGATATCAACCACGTGAGTCTCTTTGAGAATGGAGATATTATTTTCCTTCAGCATTTCAAGGAGTTCCAGTCGACTCACCGCATCCAAATCAAAAGCAACCTCAGACAACATCTCCACAAGGGTAACCTTTTTCCCTTCTGACCCAAAATAGACCGCGACCTCACAGCCGACCAATCCCCCATCAGCGATCAGAATTGGCTCCTTGATAGTCTTCTGATTCATCAAAGCCTCAGTGGCAAGTTTGACATGAGAAAGATCGATGCCTGGGATGTCCGGCCTTTGAACTTCCGAACCAGCGGCAACGACCAAAACGTCGGGGCCAAATCTCTTGATTAGATCAGCATCTGCTTCCTGGTTCGGGGTCACGGACACTCCTGAGGTTTCAAGTGTCCGTGGTTTGTTGCAAAAAGATTGGGATTTACCCATCCATAGCTATTCAAGTAACGGGCTCGGGGTATTTCATTTCCAATCGAATGAGGTTGAATTGAAAGTAACCACTGACAACTGACAACCGACAACTGACAGCACCAGGAAAAGCTCATGAGCGCCGAAGATAGCGGGAGAGGGCAAGAACGTATCGGCATAAACACTTCCGCACTAGTTCCTCCGGGACGTGTGCCCGTGATCGGCACGTGTGCGGACATGGGGGCTTACCAGACTTCAGGAAGGGGGAATCTTCAACCACGCTAGAATGTCAGATGCGCGAGGACAGACAAGTCGAGGCGATTTCATCGGCCGTGGGAAAGGCTTGGATGGGACAGGACGATAGACGGTTCATCAGGAGAGAAGGTGGACGTAATGTGGCCGACCTCAGGAGAAGAGGGCCTGCAGTCCGGACTCTCTGGCTATGGTCCATGGGGTCGATCATTTACTGGGGAAAGATTCCAATATTGTTTTCTTCATCGAATTCAGCAATTTGATTGTCTGTGTCGACTTGGACCCACATCATTTCAATAGGATCTGGATAAAAGGGATTCGTAAACTCCAAGGAGGTACTTGTCTCAGGGGGAACCGGGGAGTCTACAAAGATTCTCAGATCGCCGGCCTGCTCAGGTAGGGGCCGAAGATGCGTAAAATAGATGTCTATGTAGAAACCGCCAATTTCCTTATCACTCCTATTCGCAACCGAAATCACAGGTCTCTGTGAGTCAAGGCCTGCATATCCTGCAGGCGTCAAATCTGGCGGGGCGTGGACTCTCTTGATCCTCACAGAGACTTTCCTGCTGTTCCCGAAGTTATCTACTGCGATGACAAATATTTTGAATGAGTCTCCGGGATTCGGTGGAAGGTAACCAGGGCTCACCCTGAATGGTGGCTCGGCAACGACAAAATTCCTATCGGGTAGGATGTTGAAAATTACGTGCGATATCCCACTTTCATCATAGGTATTTGCTGTAATACTGTAACCTGGGGAGAGTATATGGATCTCGGTGGGTGCGAAAACAGTCAGAGAGGGCGGCATAGAGTCCTCTTTTGTTGGAAGTTCAATGGCCCTTTCTGCGGCATAGAGGAGAGCGCTACAGAGCGCCAATCCGATGGCCAACATGATCTTAATCTTCATGATAGGATTTCTCCTCCCCTCATCTTGAGGGCACCTTAGAAATTACCTCCCCCGTCAACAATTCGAATGGCTGTGGTTCAATCATATGATCCATATGATCATATGATCGGTCATCTAAAACTACTCTATTGATCGGCTGTTGGCACGGTGAACATGAGAAAAACAAAGGCCTGTCTCCTTCGATATGTCAAGGAGCAGGCCCTTACACAAAGCTCAGTTTTTCCTCCATCTGTGGCCTTTTGTTGCTAACGAACAGTATCACGACGAACACTCCAATCCTAGCAGACTGTGCAATTCTGTCAAGTTCTTTTGTGTTGGAGTTGCTGATCTGCCCCATTGAGTGGGTGCAGAGGTTTAGATCTTCTCCCATGGACTGTCATCTGGATTCGAGGGGGTAAGGAGGGAATTTAGCAGTCAATTGAGTTTTCCCTCAGACGTAGTCTATGCACGTAAGCCCTGATGGAAGGTGCGGAAGGTCTTCAGCCCTCTGGGATCGTTGTTTTGATGAATCTCGGTTTTAGAGCCCCTTGTCTTCGCCTCACCGTTTGAGCATAAGTCGTATTTTTATTGGCCATTCAGCAGCTCAATGTCATCCCCCAGTTTTCGATATTCATCATCCGTTACGGCTCACCGATGGTCATCCGGCCGACCTGACGAGATCGTTAGGAACTGTGAATTTCTTGTTTCCATTATTTTTCAGTGGCTTAGCTAATGAAATCACGAGATTTGTGGAAATCCCGTGGATATCTGGCTTCTGAGAAGATGTAAACCGTTGTCAAACCAAACAGAATTAGCACATTGCTTAATTCTTGTGCAATGACGAAAACCTTTTTATTTCAAGTAATTGTACCTCGAAACTGCAACTTCCTAGGACGAGGACATACGGCTTCCTATTGGCCAGCTGATGGTCTTTGTTCTCAAGATTTCCTTCCATTCTTTCGATAAGGAATTAGCGGACAGAGGAGGTTCGAGCTGGAGAATCATTTATGCCGATGTCGAACAAAACTGGAGACATGACGATAACTGATGAATCCTATAGAAAACTCGTTCAGACGCTCAAGGACCCGGTGCTGATGACCACACCCTCGGGTGATCTGCTCGACATCAACCAGGCAGGGCTTGACACTCTGGGTTATCCTGCTGGGTGAGGGATCCGCGCCATCCCAATGGACCGGCATTATGTGAATCCGAATGACCGACGCCAACTGGTCGGCCTCCTTGAAGACAAGGGATTTGTGAAAGACTTTGAAACGCGGCTCATAAGAAAAGATGGTCGAGAGATATCTGTCTGGATCACAGCCAACGCAAGACGAGACGGCAAAAGGCGGGTCCTCTACCATGAAAAGATAATCAAAGAAGTGACGGACGAGCGCGTGCAGAAAGATCGACTTCTTGAGAAGAACCGTCTCTTAGAAAAGGCATACCGGGAGCTAAAAGAAGAGCGGGACCGTATGGAAGTTCAAGCAGGTATGTTGATCAAGGCAGTGGCTGAAGGGGAGGAAGCCAAACGGACCCTCGAAGAACAAAACCGTCGAATCATGGTCGAACTGGAAATGGCGGCGAAACTTCAAAGAAGCCTACTCCCTAAAAGGTACCCCAGACGGAAGGGAATCCGTTTCGCGAGCAAATACATTCCGTCGAACCGCATCGGGGGAGATTTCTTTGACACCATCGAGTTAGCGAATGGTGATGTAGGAGTTGTGATCGCAGACGTATCGGGCCATGGCCCAGCTGCCGCCCTTTTGACAACAATGTTCAAAATGTCTTTTCAGAGATATGCCCGGGAGCATTCATCCCCGAGCGGCGTGCTGGAGCAATTGAACCGGGAGTTCTGTCGTTTTATCACAACGGGTGAATACATAACGGCTTTCTATCTCGTATTCAACTCACAGACCAGGAAAATGGTCTATTCAAAGGCTGGCCATCCCTACCCCATACTATACCGAAGGAATACGAATACCCATGAACTTCTCGATACGGACGGTTTTTTCATCAGGATGTTCGATGAAGCCCTCTTTGAAAACAAAGAGACTCCCTTGAACGATGGAGACAGATTACTTCTCTACACGGACGGCGTTATTGAGGCACGAAATCCAGCGGGCGGTTGCTTCGACATGAAACAGTTGAAGAATATTCTGACTAAGGGTAACGATCTGCCTTGCCACTCCTTGATTGAAGAAATATATCAGGAACTCTCGATGTTTACCGAGAAGGACCGCTTTGACGATGACTTGTGAATGGTTCTGTTGTCGATCGGGGCGTAAAGGAGAGACTGGAGACGGAATGGATCAGGGACGAATAAAGTCAATTATCAACGGAATTCAAGATCTCCCTACACTCAATCTCGTGGCTCAGAAGCTAAGGGTTGTCATGGAGGACCCCCTTTCGAGCGCTGAAGACGCGGCCCGGGTTATTGAGGGAGATCAGAGTTTAGCGGCAAAGGTCCTGAGCCTTGTGAACTCGGCCTATTATGGGCTCCCCATGGAGATCACTAAAATATCTCAAGCTGTCTCCCTTTTGGGGTTCAGGGCAACCTCTCAACTTGCCCTAACCATAACCGTGATTAACTTCCTCGATGGGAACGGAGATGGAAAGTTCAATCGGGAGAAACTGTGGGCCCATAGCATAGCCTGTGCGATTTGTAGCCAGATAATCGCCAAGAAAGCAAGTTACCCCCGGCCTGAAGACTGCTTTTCTGGAGGCCTGCTCCACGATATCGGAAAGCTGGTCCTCGATCAGTTCCTCCATGAGGAACTGCTGAAGATTCTCGAGCGAACCGAAAAAGAGAGTGTTTCCTTTCTGGAGGCGGAACGACATCTTCTTGGAATCGATCATGCGATTATCGGTGAGTGGTTGGCTAGAAAATGGAAACTTCCCCTTCCCGTCGTTGTCTCTATCAGACATCACCATGAACCGCTTGAGGAACGCAAGGGGTTTTCAATGTCACAAGATCGAGTGGTAGACATCGTCCGTCTAGCCGATACCATCTGCCGACGGCAAGGAATAGGGTGGAATGGTGACAGAATGATACCTGAGATTTCTGCTCGACTCTGGAGTCGCCTCGACATAAGATCCGAGGATGTCGAGAAGGTTTCAGATACCCTTGAAGACGAAGTGAACCGATCTGAGATCTTCTTGGCCCTAACGAAGAAATAGTCTATTGGAAGGTCCATGATTAAGACAAAGATTCTGCTGATCGAGGAGGAAGCGGCTACGCGGCGTGTCTTGTTGGAAGGGCTCAGCACCAAGGGACATGAAGTCTTTGCCGCCTGTGATGGCGTTGAGGGACTCAGGTTTCTTCGTGAAGTCGGACCGGACATCGTTCTGACCGATATAACGGGGCCTAAGATGGGTGGGACGGCGTTTCTGGGCCATATCAAGGACATAGATCCTGAGGCCAAGATTATTGTCATGGCTGATGATGGGAGCAAGGACGGTGCGATCGAGGTTTTGCGCGAAGGGGCGATCGATTATCTTCGGAAGCCCGTCAATTTCTGGGAGCTTCATGAAACCATCGAAAAAGTCACCGGCAGCCGGAATAATGAGATTAACAGAGAGTTTGTGTTGGAGGAGAGCAAGCGGATCGTCATGGGCAACCAAATCGATCAAATTTGGGGGGTCGTCAATCAGCTTCTGATATGTGCAAGCAATATTTGTGGAAAGGCAAAAACCCAGGGACTTGGGCTGGGCCTATATGAAATAATCATAAACGCCATCGAACACGGCAACCTTGCGATCACCTTCGAGGAAAAATGTCATGCCATCGAGAGCAACACGTACGAGAAGCTTATCAAGGCGCGCCTGTCCAACCCGGTTTACTCGAGCCGGACGGTGACTATTGATTATCAAATGGTTCCGGGGGAATTGCACTTTGTCGTTATAGACGAGGGAGGGGGGTTCGACTGGCGAAATCCGCCCTGTCTCGACCCGTCCAGCAGTCTCCTGAGTCCTTGTGGGAGAGGTCTTCTGTTGGCTCGTATGTATCTAGATCGGCTGGAGTTCAACGACAAAGGAAACATAGTACATCTTGTAAAATTCGGGAGCCAACATGAAGAGAAAGACGAGGAAAAAGGGGAAGGCAAGAAAAGGCAATATTAGGATTTTGAGTCTCTGGGGAAACCTCACCGTTTCCACAGTGGAAACCCTAAAGAAAAAGGTTCGTGAGGCGGCCAAAGAAAACGATGACGAGATCGTTCTCAACTTCGAGTCTGTTGACCACGTTGATTCATCAGGCCTGGGTGCCGTGATCTCGTGTTATGTGACGTTGCATCGCATGAAAAAGAAACTGTCTTTGGTGAACCTCGATGACAAGATAGAAACCATCTTCTTTTATACCCGCCTATCAAAAGTCATCGATATCTATGATAGCTTGGAGGAACTCGCTGTCTGATAAGGGTATTTTCGTCTGCCTCTCCCGGTTGATGGCCGCTACCCCCAAGACGCAAGATTTAGCGCCTCGGAAAAAGCCATTGAGCAACGCCCTGCCGGGCATTCAAAGACTTCCGATAGTGTTTGCGTGTCTCACCGTGTTTCTGTTATCATCAAGGTATGATCCAGAGAAAACCCTATTGGCTTAGAAAAAAGATTGATTTTGCGAGCCTCGGTGCGATGGGGGCTATCACCAAAGAACTCCGTCTCCATACCATTTGTGAGAGTGCCATGTGTCCAAACCAAAGCGACTGCTTTGGGAGGGGCACGGCGACCTTTCTTATTCTTGGCGATCGGTGCACAAGAGGGTGCGGATTCTGTAATGTTGGCCATGATCGACCTGAACCTATCGATCTAAATGAACCGATTCGAGTGGCCGAGGCCGTGAAAAGGCTGGGCCTTCGATATGCTGTCATCACGTCAGTGACTCGCGACGATCTTGAGGATGGTGGTGCCGAGCATTTCGCCAGAACGATTAGGGCTGTAAAGGCCTTGAGCCGTGAGGTAAAAGTTGAAGTCCTTGTTCCAGATTTTTTGCACGCCATCGAGACCGTCATTGAGGCTCGACCGGAGGTCATCAACCATAATCTGGAGACCGTCCCTCGTCTCTATGAGCGGGTGAGACCGGGCGCTGATTACCAGAGGTCCTTAAACCTCCTGAAAACGGTAAAGAGAACGGAGGAGAGTATCTATACAAAATCAGGGTTGATGCTAGGTCTTGGCGAGGCTGAAGAGGAGGTGGTCCGTGTCATGGAAGATCTTCGGCATGTTGGATGCGATATGCTGACTCTCGGCCAATACCTCGCTCCCTCCCGATCACATCTTCCCGTTCAGACTTATATCCACCCGGAGAAATTCACGGCCTATAAAGACGTGGCTGATGACATGGGGTTCCTTTTTGTGGCGTCAGGGCCGTTCATCAGGAGTTCCTATGCGGCAGAGGCGTGGCTGAGATCATCATGAGGTTGGTTCTCTAGGAGTTCACTCCTCTGCTTTTATCAATTGAATCTCTATGGCCAATTGCTCACCAACTCCGATTAATTCCGTTGTCAGGTCCTCAATTGAGACTTTCTCCGGGATGACCATCTCGATGTCCATCTTGTATATAGGCGTACCGGTCTCGGGAGACGGAAGGAATTGAGTCTTCATGTCGACAATATTGGCTTTGTACTGAGCGAGGATACGGCACACCTTGAAGACAATTCCGGCCTTGTCTAAGCCTTCCGCCATTAGCCTGTAAGTTCTCCCCTTGGTTGGCTGAGTTGCATGAATTTCAAGGGAGTCGATGGGGGTGAATAGAATAGTGAGATTCTTGTCACGTTCGAGCCGTTTGCAGCCGGAGGCGAGCTTATGTACGACCTCCTCACCTTTACCGGAGAGAAGGGTCAACAAGGCAAATTGATTGCCCAGGATGGTCATGCTCGAGTCCTCCATGTTGCAGCCCGTCTTATAGATCAGTTCGGCCACATCAGCCACGATCCCAGGCCGATCCTTCCCAATTGCTGAAATGGCAAAATAGCGGCGCATATATTCCTCCAGGTGTTAGAAGCCAGAATTCGTGTCGAAACCGAGTCTATGACGTTGTTCCATCACTTCGAAACCATGCATCAATTCACCTGCGTCATTATGTCCTAATTCGTGGGAAATATTTGACCATAGCGGTATTCCGAAGCTAAGCTCCGAGCTTTTGATTCTGACTCCTGTCTCGTGATATGCCGTCATTTCTCTAAAACTTCCCTGAATTCTTCAAGTCGCAGTCGCTCGGCAGGAAATCGGCTAATTACAACAGCCTCTTCATGTAGGGTGACACGTTCCCCTAAGGAGATTTGGTCTCTGCCGCTCCTCCCGACTGTCAAATCCGCCTCCGGAAAGATGCCGATCCGTGTTCCTTCCCGATTGCTCTTCCTCTCCACCAGGGCCATCCCAATCTGAAAACCATCCGAATCCAGGGCACAGCTCGTCACCGTCCCAACCACTTTCTGACTCCGGCGACTGACCACGAGGGCCCCTGTTTTTATCATTTTCACTCCCTTAGAAGGAATACTGAAACGAATGATTTCGACAGTCGAGACCCTGTCTCTTTCCAAGAGTGCGTCTCGTCCGATAAAAAAGGGTTTATGGTACTTGACATACGGGGCAAACCCAGCCTCCTTGGGCGTGATGTCAAGGGGCCCGGCCAGCTCATGCCCGTGAAGGGGCAGGCCAGCCTCGGTTCTCAAAGAATCTCTCGACCCAAGTCCTGCAGGTCGAAGGCCGAGAGACTTTCCTTTCTTCAATAGGAGGTTCCAGAATTTGGAAGCCCCATCTGGGTGGACGAAGAGTTCGAATCCGATTTCCTCTCCAGTGTACCCTGTCCGCGCAATAATGAGATCGAGTCCAGCAAGTTCCATCTCTGTAAACTCCATTCTTCTAAGCCGAGCCAGGGTCTGGGTTTTCGTGCTCCCTTTTGCAAGAGACTGAAGGATCTTCAGTGAACTCGGTCCCTGGAGGGCGAGGTTGATACGGCGGTCGAGTCCTGAAGCGGGATGTTTTAGGTCACGAATGAGAACCGGGCCGGGAGCTTCGATGTCGGGGTGCTGATGATCGATCCGGAATTTTCCGGAGTGAACAGCCTTGAGCCATGCCATGTCCCTGTCAGCGTTGGCGGCGTTGACAACCATCATGAAGCGGTCCCTGCTGCGTCGGTAGACCATGACGTCATCGATCACGCGCCCGCCAGGATCCAGGAGATAGGCGTATTGGCATTCGTCATCCTTAATCCATCTGATATAATTGCTGGTGACCATGTCGAGAAATGGGACTGCCATTTCTCCAGAAAACTCGAAAACGCCCATGTGGGAGAGGTCAAAAAGACCTGCTCCGTGTCGAACCGTTTGATGTTCCTCAGCGATGGAGGTGTACCAAACCGGCATTTCCCAACCGGCAAAGGGCACAAACCTCCGAGTCAGTTTTCTGTGCTCCTCGTAAAGGACGCTTTTTTTTAGGGGACCCTCTGGTTTCTTATGTTGAAAATCTGCCTTACTGTCCTGATGCCTGAAGGCCTCGAGACTCCCTTGGCCAACAAAATATGGTTTGGAGAGACGGAATAGATGATCACCGTTTCGTTCCAAAAAGGCAACACCATCTCGATCCTCATCTCCTTTTCCGTATCGGGGAAGATCCCTCTGGAGCCTCAAAGCATCCCTCAATTTGGACCCAGCAGGTCTGAGGTCATCCCCTCCTTTTTCCAAAAGAACCCGCCAGATCGCCGAAGCCTTTGGAGAGGGAAGTATCAGCAAGAGGGTATAAGGGCCGACATCCTTGGGAAACCGTGAGATCGTCAATCCCGTCCCGCCCATTCTGCCATCCCAGAAGTGGCCAGGGGGAATCGATGGCATTTCTGGGGTGACCGAATTCAAAACCTCAAGGGCTTTCGGTCCGCAAAGACCCAGAGCGATTTTCTGGTGTCGAGCCTCGACCCCTCGGAGGTCTTCGACCACCACGGGACCCTCGACTTTCTTGAAAACGTCTGTTTCATCAAAAAGAATGTATCCGTCGGAAATCCCGCGAAACCAGGCTTTGACCCTCTCGGTGTTTTGGGGGTTGGTGAGGATCCAGTAGCGATCCCTCTCCCAACGATCCGGGTTGAGTCGAAGAAGGGTGAGGTCATCGATGATTCTCCCGTGGCGATCCAATGCAACCCCATAAGAGCAGTTGCCGGGTTTCATATCCGTGATATCGTGGGTGACAAGCTGTTGAAGAAATGGGAAAGCGCGATCTCCCTTCACCTCGAGAATTCCCATGTCGCTCAGATCGATCAGAACGGCCTTCCTGGTGGCAGTGTCCAGGACCTCATCGAGATCCTCCGCTTCATCCTGATAGAAAAGGGATGTTCCTCGAGGGTCGTCAAACGAATGAAGAGCAAAATGAGGATATCCTGACTCTTCTCTCTTGCCCTCACCCCGACCGGTTCGGGCCAGTTCGGAGACATCTCGTTTGAGTTTTTCAAGAAGATCCAGATCGATCTTCCCTCTCGGTAGAAGCCCTGTCAAGCCGATGTACTGGAAGGGGTGAATATTGAAAAGGACCTCGGCGATGATTTCGGCCAGTGATTCCAGCTCCTCAGATCCCATTCCTCGCTGGCTTATCCAGGGCGTTCCCAGTCGAATGCCGCTTGCATCTGCCGCTGTGGCATCTCCAGGGATTGTGTTCTTGTTTACAACGACTCCACAGAGATCAAGTATCCTGGCGGCAATTTCCCCCTTCAAGGGAAACCCCGTTGGTGTCTTTATCGCATTGAGATCGATTACCATGAGGTGAGTGTCAGTTCCTCCATAGGCGAGGCGAAGTCGACGTTTTTCCAAGGCAGCCGCCAGTGCTCGCCCGTTCTCAACGATCCGTCGTTGAAGCTCCCTGAAAGGTTCTGTCCGAGCAATATTGAAGGCGACCGCCATTGCTGCAAATTTGTTCACATGCGGCCCGCCCTGCTCGCCCGGAAAAACCGCTGTATCAATCTTCTGAGACTTCTCCTCATCCGTGGTGATGATAACTGCTCCTCGGGGACCGCAGATCGTCTTGTGGGTTGTGAAGGTAGTTACGTCGGCTATGCCCACTGGGTTGGGGTAGACACTCGCAATCGCCATGCCCGCTGTGTGGGAAATATCGGCCAAGAGGATAGCTCCGACTGCATCCGCAATTTCCCTGAATTTCAACCAGTCTGGGGCCCAGGGGTAGGAGGTGTATCCGGCGATGATCATTTTCGGCCTCGTCTCCAAGGCAAGTGTCATGATGGCCTCGTAATCAAGTTTCTCAGTCTTTCGGCTTACCTCGTAGGACACGATTTCATACTGTTTGCCTGATCGATTAAACTCGCTTCCGTGGGTGAGGTGCCCTCCATGGGGAAGAGCCATTCCCATCACAACGTCCCCAGGGGAGGCAAAGGCTTCGTAGACCGCGTTGTTCGCGGCAGCCCCGGCTAAGGGCTGAACATTGACAAAGATGTCACCGGATGCAACGCGGCGATTTGCGAAACAGTCTGCGATCCTCCGTTGTGCCAGCGTTTCCAGGAAGTGGACGTAGTCACATCCCTTGTAGAAGCGACGGTCTGCGTATCGGCGATAGCAGGCCAGCTGATGGCTGATGTCTCCGAGTCGTTCCTCTGTGTCGTATGTCATACTTTTCGGTGGATAACCCTCAGCGTAAATGCTCGAAAACACAGATCCAAGGGCCTGACGAACCGGTAGGGGGCAGAGAGATTCGGAGGGGATAAGAATGATTTTTCGGTTTTGCCGCTCCTCTTCCCAATCAATGAGCCCTTGAATGATCGGATCAATCTCCTCTAAAGTCCTTTCGAAAACCAAATCGGCATAATCTCTTTTCGACACGTTGACGCTCCTTGTCTAAGATATTTCTGAAAAGGGTGCTCCTAACCGTCCGCTATGTGATGGCTGAGGAGAAGTTAGTTGAAGATTCATCGCAGAGATACTGGGATCTCAAAGGGATGAATTATTTTGTTGGCTGCGAGGTTGGGATAACCAGAAATCATCACCCTCTTCGGGGCAGACCCGCCTCTGAGACAACGATACGGAAGGATGAAAAAGCCCTCCCGTCCCGGTCTTGGAGGACCGGGTATCCCGCCTGTCCGTGCCTCCTCTGCCCATCGCATGGGCAATATGCTTCTCCAACCTCCAGGAGTCTACCACCAGTGGGTGAAGAAGAATGAATCGTCTCATCTTATTCTGTCTATCCCACTGTTTCGAGACGGGCTTTCACCCAGGAGTCTTCAGGAATATCTTCGACGTCCCGTCGCAAGGGGCTTTCGGTTTGCCACCAAGCCGACTCACCGAGGGCATAGAGGCCCCCAGAAACCATGCTATGTCCCCCAAGAAGAAGGGGGACAGGACTCTCGATGGCACGGCGCGTGAACGACCGGAGAAAACCGTCCTCGATCCGATGGGGCCACAACAGGTCCGAAAAAAAACGATCCTGCCGTGACAGGTGAAGACGGAGATGTCGAAAACAGACCCTGGTGTCCATGATTACAGCATCGGCCTCCCCTGCAAGACAGTCGAAGAATCTCGAGAGACCCATCTCTTCGATTGATTCTCCAATGAGAGACCACATGTGATCTCCCTTCGATTTTTCACGCCCCTCCATTCCCCTGCCCTCGATATAGAAGTTGACGTGGCAGGCCGTCTCTCTGTCGAAAAAACTCGCCCCATCCAGAGGAACACGGCCGATTATTAGAATTCTTCTGTCTCGGTTTACAAGGACATCCATGATTTCGTAAAGAGGCAACGAATCGAGAATAACTCTGGAAAGGAATTCCTCCAGATGACGTCCTGCCTTTTTTCGATAGATCTTGAGTATTCCCAAATCGGCTGGGCTATCGATGTCAAATCGTGTCATTAGACCCGGCGGAAGGACGTAGACCTTCATCTCCGTTTCTCTTCCAAGAACGCGGCCCAGATAGTTGTCCCGTTGACACCGATCGAGGGCAGGGAGGGCTTGAGCAGTGTTGAAACCCGCAAAGTCGGTCGAAAAGAAGTTATTTACCCAGAGAGCACCGGGAGAGGATAGGGCGACCCTTGCGATCCCAGCCATATCTTCGACGCTCATAAAGACGCCGCTTCCGCCACCGAAATAAAGCACGGTCTCGATACCGTATTCTTCAATGATTGATCGGATCTTTTCCCCGAAAGTCGTCGACACGAGGTGAGGGTCAGTCTCCAAGATTACTGGAAACGGGCCAAGCGCCTTTATCAATGCCGGGGAACTCGTGACCACGATGACCCGGTCAATCTCTGCAACACTTTCGGACTTTTCCACAAGGTCTAAAACATTCGCCTCTTGAGCTCTGGAAACCAACCTCTCCCCTTGTGAGTCGCCCCAAGAATTTGTCCAGAGGATCAGTGTGGCATTTGAAGATGTCATGGTTCTACTCTGAGGGTGTATACGTGAGACATGGAAACCGGGCTGCTTGGGTTTCATCCAGTCGGGTTGCTTTGGTCTTGTGAGGGGCATTGATGACAACATCTGGGTTTTTCTCTGCCTCTCGAGCGATCGTCTCCATGGCCATTGCAAATTGATCTAGGGTCTCCCTGCTCTCAGTTTCCGTCGGCTCGACCATCAACGCCCCCTGAACAATGAGAGGGAAATAGATTGTTGGCGGGTGAAACCCATAATCCATCAACCGCTTTGCGATGTGAATCGTCTGAACGCCTGAGGCGTTTTGAAGCTTGTCGGAGAAGACACACTCATGTTTACAGATTCTGTCGTAAGGAATGTGATAGAAGGGCTTAAGCTTTTTCCTTAGGTAGTTCGCATTGACGACAGCGGTCTGGGCCGCTTCTTTCAATCCCTCTGGGCCCATGCTAAGGATGTAAGCATAAGCACGAACGAGGATTCCAAAGCTTCCATGAAAGGCCCTGACTTTTCCTATAGATTTCGGACGGTCGTTTCTTAGCACATAGCGACCGTCCTCCTTGTCGACGATTGGTACGGGGAGGAAAGGAGCCAGACTCTCATTGACGGCAACCGGACCGGCTCCGGGGCCGCCGCCTCCATGGGGTGTGGAAAAGGTCTTGTGAAGGTTGAGGTGGACAAGGTCAATGCCCATGTCTCCGAATCGGGCGATGCCAACTAAGGCGTTCAAGTTGGCTCCATCACAATAGACCAGACCACCCTTGGCGTGGACAACTTCGGTCACCTTGAGAATGTCCTCTTCGAAGAGCCCGAGAGTATTAGGGTTTGTAAGCATGACGGCCGCAACATCGTCGTCCATTGCCTCTGCTAAAGTTCCAGGACTGATGAGTCCCCGGGCGTCCGATCTCAAAGATACTGCCTCGTAGTTGCAGAGAGCGGAGCTCGCGGGATTGGTCCCATGAGCAGAGTCAGGAATGATAACCTTTCTTCTAGGGACTCCCATGTCGGTATGGTAGGCCCGAATCATAAGCAGGCCGGTCAGTTCTCCATGGGCTCCTGCTGAAGGTTGGAGCGAGACGGCATGGAGACCGACAATTTCTGCAAGCATTTCTTGGAGTTCGTACATAAGGCGCAGACTTCCCTGAGAGTTGGTCTCCTCCTGGTAAGGATGAGTTTGAGAAAATCCAGGGAGGGCAGCCAAATCCTCATTAATCTTTGGGTTGTACTTCATGGTGCAAGAGCCGAGAGGATAGAACCCAAGGTCAACGGCATAGTTCCACTGGGAGAGACGGGTATAATGTCGGACTACATCCACTTCACTGATCTCCGGTAAACCTCGAATCTCTTGCCGAACATACCCACCAGGGAGAAGGTCTTCTGGCCCTTTCTCGGGCACATCGCTTTGGGGAAAGGAGAAGGCCCTTCTTTCCGGGCCTCCCTGCTCAAAAACGAGTGGTTCATTGAGAACCAGACCCTGGGTACCTACTTTTTTCCCTGACATGATGGACTCCTCAATCACTTATGCAATGCCACTGAGAATTTCGCACATTCGATCAATGTCGTCACGCCTATTCAATTCGGTTGTGCATAGCAGAACGTGATTCGTGAGGCTGGGGAAGAATCGTGAGAGATCTAGTCCGCCGACGATTCCGTGTGTGAGGAGGATTTCCTGAATCTCTGGAACAGGCCTTGGGCATTCGACGACAAACTCGTTGAAGATCGGGAGCTTGTCAACCTTGAATCCCCTGATGGCGTCGATTTTTTCTCTGGTGTAGTGTGCCTTCATCATGTTGATCAGAGCGAGCTCTCGGAAACCCCTTTTGCCCAGGACCGAGAGATATACACTCGCTCTCAGGGCACAGAGGGATTGATTGGTGCAGATATTGGAGGTGGCCTTCTCCCGGCGGATATGCTGCTCCCGTGTTGCCAGCGTCAAAACATAGCCCCTCTCTCCCCGGGTATCCGCGGTCTCCCCGACTAGCCGGCCCGGCATTTTTCGAACAAACTCTTTCTTGGTCGAAAAGATTCCCAAAAAGGGTCCTCCATAAGAAACCGGATTCCCTAGCGACTGACCTTCTCCAACAACAATGTCTGCCCCATATTCGCCAGGTGGGACGAGAATTCCAAGGGAAATCGGTTCGACAACATTAAGAATCAACAGGCCGCCCATCTGATGAACTTTCTGTGAAACCCGTCGGAGTTCTGGGAGGCTCTCGACGGTCCCGAAGAAATTAGGATTTTGAATGACCAGGCAACACGTCTCTTCTGAAATGGTCTTCTGAATGGTTTTCCAGTCGGTTCGGAGGTCTTGGGTGAAGGCAATGGATATGATATTGACATCTTGGGCACGTAAATAGGTTTGGACCACGTCCCTATAGTCAGGGTGAACCGTCGAAGGAATGAGGATGTCCTTTCTCCCATTCTTGATTCTCAACGCCATAAGGACAGCTTCGGCAAGTGCCGATGCCCCGTCGTACATAGATGCGTTGGCCACTTCCATTCCCGTCAAGAGGCTTATGTAGGTTTGGAATTCGAAGAGTGCTTGAAGGGTACCCTGACTGATTTCCGGCTGGTAGGGCGTATATGCTGTATAGAACTCAGATCGGCCAGCAAGATGTGAGACCACTGACGGGATCCAATGAAAATAGGCTCCCCCTCCCAGGAAGTAGACCGTTTTGTCTCTGTTTAGGTTTTTGTGACTTAGATTCTTTAGATGTTCGGAAAGCTCGAGCTCAGACCGAGAACCGGGGATCTTCAGGTGTCGGCGAAGGAGTAACTCGTCCGGGATGTCTGCGAATAGGTCTTCCACAGATTTTACCTGGATCTCTTGGAGCATTTCTCGACGGACCGCCCTGGTATTTGGAATGTATCGCATGGTGGGTCCTCATTCCTCTGGGAGAAGATTCAGCGAGGCCTAGCGGTTCTCCTCTTCGTCAACCCAGTTTGCATAGTCCTCGGCTGAAAGCAGCTGATGGGGTGTGTCAGCTAACTCAACTCTGATCATCCATCCCTCTCCGTAGGGGTCCTGATTAATGGCCTTTGGGTCGTCCATAAGCCCCTCATGGATTCCAACAACCTTTCCTGAGACTGGAGCATAGAGGTCAGATGCGGCCTTAACCGACTCGATCGTGCCGAAAGGCTCTGTGGCGGTCACTTCAGAATCGATCTCTGGCAGTTCAACATAGACGATGTCGCCTAGTTTCTGTTGCGCATAGTCAGTGATCCCCACGGTAACGAGATCGCCCTCGAGTCTGGCCCACTCGTGCTCCTTCGTGTATTTGAGATCTCCAGGAATGTTCATGAGCGCCTCCTTCGCCCAATTTTTCGATCAAATTTACCTCGCGAAGGTGAATGTGAAAAACCTCTTCAAAGTGTCGGTAGATCAGCGTCCGTAAGAAATCGGGACGGGTGCCTTCGCCCAGAATCTCTCTTACTGATGTCATTTCAACTCCAGCAAGACCACAAGGCGTGATAAGCCGGAAGTGATCCATGTTTGGTGCCCAGTTGAAAGCAAATCCATGAAAGGATATCCACCTTCGGATGGCGAGCCCGATTGAGGCTATCTTCTTGTCGTCCACCCAGACTCCTCTGTTTATTGATTTCCGGCCGGCCTCAATGCCCAAGTCCTGGCAAACCCGGATAAGAACCTCTTCTATAGAAAAGACAAAGCGCGAGAGGTCCCTTCCATAGTTTGCCAAAGCGAAGACCGGATAGCCTACAATCTGTCCTGGGCCGTGGTAGGTAACGTCTCCACCTCTCTCGACATGGAAGATTTCTATAGCCTCTCTCTCGAGCTCGTCCGGTGAGGCCATGATGTGATCCTCCTTGCCTCTCCGGCCCAACGTGATAACAGGGGGATGTTCGAGCACAATAAGTGTATCTGGGAAATCTCCTTCGACCTTTGCCGATAGAACCCGCTTCTGGAGTTTCAACGCCTCCTGATACGGGAGAGAGGAATAGGTAGCCAAGTAAACTTCTGGCGTGGACACTGTAGATGCCCCTTCATTCAGAGGATCACTGCGTCACGGCTACGGAGACCCTCGTAAAGTCCGTTACGAATAGGACTTATAAATCGATATGACACCTGAGCCTAGGAGCCTTCGATTCGATGGCGGTAGACTTTAGTATCATAAACCTCAGGATTTACGGTGTTCGGGGCTCTCTCCCTACGTAACAAGGCGAGGGCGTTTGTGACTGCCATGGTTGCCATTCTGTTCCGAGTCTCACGTGAGGCACTTCCGAGGTGGGGCAAGAGAACCACATTCTCACATTCCACAAGACCCGGTGCCAGATCCGGTTCCTTTTCATACACGTCGAGTCCTGCTCCGGCTATTCTCTTTTCCTGAAGGGCTTTGACAAGGGCCTTTTCATCGATGACGGGTCCTCTCGATGTGTTGATTAGATAGGCTGTGGGCTTCATTGAATAAAGTTCTTTCTCACCGACAAGATGGTGCGTATCTTCTGATAACACCGCATGAAGGGTGACGAAGTCACTCTCCTTGAGAAGATCCGCCAATTCTCGATAATCGACCCCTTCCGTTCGGTCAACCACCTCTTTCTGCCACGGATCATGAACGATCACGTTCATATCGAAGCCCCTAGAGCGCTTGAACACGGCTTGGCCGATTCGTCCAAACCCGATTATCCCCAAAGTCTTGGGCACTCCGCTACCTCCTGGGCTTACATCCATCCCGAGAAGTAAGTTTGGCCCCCAGATTTTGAACTGGCCTGTCTTAGTGTAGTCATGCCCCTGCACAATGTTTCTAGCCAACGCCATGATCAGCGCCCACGCCAGGTCCGCCGTCGTATCCGTCAAAACGCCCGGTGTATTTGTAACGGGTATTCCCAACTGGGTCGCCGCCTTTACATCGATGTTGTTGAACCCAACAGCATAGTTGGCCACCCCCATGAGTCTTGCATTGGCCCTTAAAACGTCACTGTCGATGGTCTCAGTAAGGAGACTGAGGAGCACATCCGCATTCAGAACGCCACGAATAATATCGTCTTTTGTCGGTGTCCTATCCTCTGGGCCAGGCCACACAGCGACCTTCGCCTTTTCGCGCAACAGTATCAAACCCGCTTCTGGGATCAAACGGGTGACAAAGACTTGCATCATGCTCCCCCTTTCTCAGAAAAGGTGGTCCCCCTTGGTCATGAAAGTCCGGAATCCCGCTCGGTCCTTCGATGCTGTTTCGATCCGTCGAATTCCTTCCTTCAACGATTCCATGTCAGTGGCTGTAGAGAGCCTCAAATAGTGCTTGCCTTCGCTCCCGATGGCGCCAAAGGAACGACGGTCAATGGTTGCAACGCCGTGGTGGTAAAGGGCAAACATTTGAAAGAGAGTGGACGGGCTTGTCCACTTTTTTGTCTCAAGGGGAAGTTTTTCGTAGGCATCCGTGATGCCGAGAGTGGCGCAGATCCCGCTAATATTTGGAAAAACATAAAAAGCTCCGTCCGGTATTCTGCAATGAATCCCCTCGATCCGATTGAGGCCCTCAACGACGACCGTCCGTCTCCTCTCAAATTCTTTGACCATCGCTGAGACGATTGCCGGGTTTTTTTCGTTATCAAGGGCTTCCTTACCGGCTTCCTGAATGAAGGGTGGGGTGCACGAGATCGTATTGATATTGAGTTGACGGAATATCATCGCTTCTTCGATCGTTGGCAGGACGGCATAACCCAGACGCCAGCCAGTCATGGCGTAGGTCTTGGAATGTCCGCTCACGAGGATTGTCCGTGAGGCCATCCCAGAAATCGAAAGGATACTTTCGTGTTCTCTTCCATCAAAAATGATGTGCTCGTATACCTCATCGGAAAAAACCCTGATGCTCGGATCCGCTTTGTTCTTTATCGCGGCAGCAATATCTTCGAGATCCTTGTGTGTAAGAATCCCTCCAGTCGGATTGGAGGGCGAGTTGACGATGAGGACCTTCGTCTTTGCTGTGATGAGTCGCGCCAGGTCAGCGGCGTCAAATCGAAAACCCTTCTCTTCCTTCAAATGGAGAGGGACCGGCACAGCATCGACAAAGGTGACCCAGGACTCGTAAATGGGAAACCCAGGACTTGGATAGATCACTTCGTCGCCAGGGTCGACATAGGTCATCATGGTATATGAAATTGGAGGCTTCGCACCAGTTGTGACAACGATCTGTCCTGGATCGACCTCGACGCCTCTGGTCTGGAGGATCTGGCGGGCAATGCTCTGCCGCAGCGGGAGGATTCCTTGGGGATCCGCGTAATGGGAATTGCCTGCCCGAATGTTCCCGATCGCAACCTCATTGATGTTCTCAGCGCTGTCGAAATCCGGTTCTCCGAGGTTGAGTTTGACAACCCTCATACCCATCTGCTCACAGCGCTTGATATCGTCTCCGATCTTGAAGGCGTTTTCTGTGCCAAGTTTCCCCACCCGCTTCGCATAAATATTCATGTTGACGCCGTCCTAAGCGTTCTGTAGGAAAGTCGGTCTACGCTGTTTCAAAGCTTTTTCGACCATCCTAAGCCTTTCGGTTCTCAGAGATCTCTTTGTCGAGTTGACAAAATCCTTGCCAAAAAAAACAGGGACAGAATCGAAATTCTGCCCCTGTCTCTGTTACCTGAGAGATTACCCGTCCTGTCGCGGGCTTACCCCTTCGGTGTCCAAGTCTATAACTTGGAACTTTCCAGGAGACTCAAGAACCCCAGTCCTTTTGCCTGAGAGTTTCAGCCTCGAAAGTTCCGGCCTTGCCCCTTCGGCGCCCGCTTAATGCGGATCTCTCCTGGTGGCTCCGTGAAGCAAATTGTCACGTTGTCCACCTATTAGCAAAAAAAAACGGTGTTGTCAAGGTGTCGGTCCCACTGCTGCCGTTGAGGGGCTAGGGGGGAAATAGCTGCCCTTTTTTCTGGAAATGCTCAGGCCGAAGAGGTTTTCCTAGATTCAACGAATGTGAATTTGTGACGGGCACATTCTGGCCCCACATCGCGATGATTTGACCCCTCCTATTCTGTTCTGGTAATTTAGACAGGAGAAGAAAAATGAGATCCTATCGTATTGCTCGGTTTACTATATTCTTTCTCCTCACTGTCCTGGCTCCTCTTTCGACTTTTCCCCAGAGTCGGTACGTGAAGATCACAGCGAATCGGGTGAACGTTCGAGATGGTCCCGACACCTCATCCCCAATTGTCGCAAAGGCTCGGGTGGGCGATGTCTTTGAGCTGCAGGGCAGAGATGGGAAATGGTATAAGATCAGGATGTTCTCAGTAAACCTGCGATACGTTCATAAATCGCTGGCAGAGGTTACTCACTATAGTGTTACACCACCGAAGGGAGTCTCCACCCGCCGTAAGATTTTCAAGGCCTTTGTGCGCGCTGAGGATCGAGCCGAACAAGAGGCTGACCGAACGTATCCTGTTGAGAACAAGTATGGCCGTCCAATCTCGGGCAACGTGAAACGGAACATCGACTATATGTGGTTCTTGAGTGACCGATACAAGCTGGGGGTAATGCACCGATTCAATGTTCAGTCACCGATCCATAGCATCATTCTAGAAGAAGGGATCAGGAAGAATTGGTAGAAAGGATTGAAGGCTCCCGGGAAAGTGTCTCTCCCGTTGACTTTACTGAGGTGGGACGGCAAGGGGAGGCACGATGAAGAGGACTTCCATTCCGTTCGAGGTGATCGTTTTTTCTCTCTTTCTGTTTGTCTTATCGACGAAGGCTCAGAGATCTTTTGCGAGTTCACGATTTGGCGACCTCTTTCCCCCTCACGAATTCCCGATGCTTTCATCTCCGGAAGATAGACGCTATTTGGGACTCTCCGGGGGAAGGACATTTACGATCGGAGACATACAGGCTGAGCTCGTTGTGCTTGAACTCTTGAGTACGTACTGCTCGAGCTGTCAAATGCAGGCTCCCATCTACAACGAGGTCTTTAAGTGGGTAGTGAAGGAGTCGACACTCGGCAGCGGCGTCAAATGGATGGGCGTGGGGGTAGGTAATAATGATCGCGAGGTGATCACATTCCGGAAGACAGAAGGAATCCCTTTTCCCATCGTTCCGGATGTCAATTTCGCTTTTTATGAGGCTATCGGGGGGCCTGGCGGAGTGAGAACTCCCCTTACCCTGCTGGTGAGGAGAGACGGGAGTGGGCGGGGGGTTGTTGTCGAGTCTCATATTGGCATGCGCCGAAACAAACAGGAAATCTTCGAGGAGATCAGGGCCGCATTTCAATACGACCTGGCGTTTCTGAAAATCAATGAAGAGGAGAGTGTTATTCTTCCTAAAGGAGAGATGTTGACTCCGCCCCTATCCAATAGGGAATTGATCCAAAAGATCAGAGATGGAATGGCCTTTTCCGGTGGCGCTGTTGAGGAGATTCGACGGGTTGAACCTGGGGATCGATCGCTTTTTGTGGGAAGAGTGAGATCTGCGGGCGAAAAGAGAC
>JABAOH010161279.1_pt2 | contig 91070 bp, 75 predicted proteins | sample 7062181 | NCBI WGS metagenome assembly JABAOH01 (sample SAMN14538630, study PRJNA623070) | marine sediment metagenome | biome: marine biome [ENVO:00000428]; feature: marine pelagic biome [ENVO:01000023]; material: deep marine sediment [ENVO:00002113]; isolation source: pool of 5 deep marine... | reverse complement strand
CCCTCGGCTACAAGCCTCCGGCCTCCCGGCTCTCCGGGAACAACCTATTGCAACTCAACAGCCTGAAAGTCTCCGTTCAGTGTTTAGCTGCCGACCGGCCTGACCAACAAGCCGTCGCGTCGTGCCCCCCTGCCGAGCGGCAGCAAACGCCTCAGACAACCGGTTGACCCGCCATCCTCCAGGACCACCGATTGCCACACCCGAGCCCCCGCGCATTCGTCACGCAGGAAACGTCAACATGGATCCGACCAGCCGAAGAAAGGTCTCCCTGCCCAGCGGTGGCGAGCTGTCGTTCATCACGGCGGGCGATGCGTCCAGGCCCGCCGTGCTGCTGCTGCACGGCACGCCGAACACGGCGCGGATGTTCCGGGACGTGATCCCCGCGCTGGGGCAGGTCGCGCACGTCGTCGCGCCCGATATGCCGGGCTTCGGCGAATCCGATCCCCTGCCGGTGGTTTCCTTCGCCGCCATCGGTCAGGCCATCGCCGAGCTGCTGGACCGGCTCGCCATCGGCTCGCGCTTCATCTACCTGCACGACTGGGGCGCGCCGGTGGGCTTGCACGTCGCGATGCAGGCGCCTGAACGGGTGCTGGGCCTCATCGTTCAGAACGCGAACGCGCATCGCACCGGCTGGGGGCCGGGGTGGGCCGCGACGCGTGAGTACTGGTCGAACCCCAACCCGCAGAACGAGGCGGCGGCCACCGCGCACCTCACGCTGGAAGGCACACGCGATACCTACCTCGGCGGCGTGCCGCCGGACGTGGCCGAGCGCATTCCCGCGCAGCACTGGGAAGAAGACTGGCGGCTGATGAACCTGCCGGGCCGGCTCGAGACGCAGCGCGCGCTGATCGCCGACTACGCGAACCACGCGGCCCGCTTTGACGCCATCGCCGCGTACCTCGAGCGCTGGCAGCCACCCGCCCTGATGGTCTGGGGCCGGCACGACGTGTACTTCGAACTCGACGAGGTGCTGTCGTGGATGCGGGCGCTGCCGAGGATGGAGGCCCATGTCCTCGACGCGGGGCACCTGTTGCTGGAGACGCATGCGGCCACGGCCGCGGCGCTGATGGTCGACTTCATTCGCCGCACGCCAACCGGCGCGTGACGGCCACCCAGCCCGTGCGCCATGGCCAGCTCCCGACAAACGGCGGTCGATTGGACCTCCCGTCGTTCGTCGTAGCCATTGGAGGCGCCCGGTGGCGGGCGCAGCCGTCCGATCAACCCGACAGGAGAGAAGCATGTCCTACATCGATGGTTTCGTCATCGCCGTGCCCAAGGCCAACAAGCAGAAGTTCATCGATCACGCACGCCAGCTCGACCCGATATTCATCGAGCTGGGCGCTACCCGCGTGATCGAGAGCTGGGGCGACGATGTGCCCGATGGCAAGGTCACCGATTTCCGCCGCGCCGTGCAAGCCACCGCCGAGGAGACCGTGGCCTTTGCGTGGGTGGAATGGCCGGACAAGGCCACGCGGGACGCGGCGATGAAAAAAATGATGGAAGACCCCCGCATGGATCCGTCCGCACCAGGCAACCCGCCCATGCCTTTCGACGGCAAACGCATGATCTTCGGCGGCTTCGAGCAAGTGCTGGAAGTGAAGGCCTGATCAGGCCGGCGCCAGCCCCCAGGACTTGCGCGCCGCCTGCTGCATGAAGGCGATGACGGCCTGCACGCGCGAAGCCTTGCGCCGGTTGGGCAGGGAGACGGCGTACAGGGTGTAGGGCTTCCGGGGTGCGAAGGGTTTGAGCACCTCGACGAGCGCGCCGGCCCTTTCGTCCGCCGCCGCCATGGGTTGCGACAGCATGCCGATGCCGGCGCCGGCCAACAGGGCGCGGTGGAGCAGGGCCGTGCTGCTGGCGGCGAGCTGCGAGGTCACCGCCACGTCGAGCTTGCGCCCGGCCTGGCGAAACGCCCAGGTGACGTCGGGGCCCTGTGCGGTGTGCGTCACCGTCTGATGCCGGTGCAGGTCCGCCGGCTCGGCCGGGCTGCCGTGGCGGCGCAGGTAGTCCGGCGAGGCGTACAGGCGGCGCTCGAACGAGCCCAGCTCGCGCGCGACGACCGCTTCGCTGTTGCCCAGCGTGGTGCGCAGCGCCACGTCGATGCCGTCGGTCACGAGGTCGACGACGCGGTCGTCGGCCACCAGTTCGATGCGCAGCGCGGGGTGCCGCTCGCGCAGCGCCGCGAGCTGCGGCACGATGAGTTGCTCGCAGATCTCCTGGCTCGATGCCAGGCGCACCGCGCCGGCCACGTGGTGGCGTCGTTTGTCGAAGGACGCCGCCATCTCGTCCAGGCGGCCCAGCACCTCCCGTGCGCCCTGCACCAGCTCGGCGCCTTCGGGCGTGGCCGACAGGCCATGCGTGGAGCGGCGCAGCAGCGAGATGCCGAACCCGGCTTCGAGGCGGTCGATGCCGCGCGACACGACGGACACCGCCACATTCATTTCCCGCGCGGCCGCCGAGAAGGACCTCAGCTCCAGCGAACGCACCAGCCAGCGCAGGTCGACAGGGTCGGGCAGGAAAGCTCGCATCGCAGGACTCCAGGTGGGTTGAGGGCGCTCGACGGCTTTGCGTGGCGAGCAAAACCGATTGTGCCTGGCGGCCGTTTCCCGCAGGTGCCTGGCTGCCTACAGTGCGTGCACCCCACCCCCACCGCAAAGGAACCTGCCATGCCCATCCTCAATGTCAAGATCGGTACGCCCCGCACGCCCGAACTCTCCGCACGCATCACGGAGATGCTGCTCGAGTTGACGACCCGTGTGCTCGGCAAGCGGCGCGACCTCACCGCGGTGGTGATCGACTACGTCGACCCGCGGGATTGGTTCGTGGCCGGCCAATCGCTGGCGGATCTCAAGCTGTCGAGCTTCTACTTCGACGTGAAGGTGGTGGACGAGACCAACACCAAGGCCGAGAAGGCGCGCTACATCGCCGAGGCGTTCGAGGGGTTCTCGGCGCTGCTGGGCCCCCTGCACCACGAAAGTTATGTGCACGTCGAGGACGTGCGCGCCGCCGCGTACGGCTTCGGCGGCAAGACCCAGGAGTTCCGCCACCAGCACCCGGGTGCCTGAGCGCGACGGCGCCAGCGGCCGAAGCCCTGGCGCCGTCGCGTTCGGCCGTCCGGCTCAGTACGGCGAATCCGGGAAGTAGTACTTCGCCGCGTTCTCCTTGGTCACCAGCACCGAGGGGATGATGGTGGTGGCCGGCATGGGCTTGCCGCTCACCCGCGACTCGGCCGTGAGCTTGAGCGCGTCGGCGATCATGCTGGGCGAGTAGGTGACGTTGGCGGTGACGAGCTTGTCGCCGTCCATGACCTTCTTGATGTAGTCCTTGGCGCCGGCGCCGCCCACCACGAGCTTCACGTCGGTGCGTTTGGCCTGTTCGATGGCGCGCTGCACGCCCACCGCCATGTCGTCGTCGGACGCCCACACCGCGTCGATCTGCTTGAAGCGCGTGAGGTAGTCCTGCATCACCTTGAAGGCGTCGTCGCGGTTCCAGTTGCCGTGCTTGGCGTCCAGCACCTTGATGCCCGGGTGCGCCTTCATCACCTCGTTGAAGGCGTCCACGCGCTGGTTGTCGATGACGGTGGGGATGCCGCGCAGGATGACCACGTTGCCCTTGCCGCCCATGGCCTTGGCCATGTACTCGCCGGCCACCTTGCCGAAGCCGGGGTTGTCGCCCGCCACGTAGGCGTTCTGCGCGTTGGGGTCGGTCAGGCCACGGTCGACCACGGTGACGAACACGCCCTTGCTCTTGACCTGCGCCACGGGCCGCGTGAGCGGCGCCGATTCGAAGGGCAGGATCACCAGCGTGTCGATCTTGTTGACGGCCTGCAGGTCCTGGATCTGGTTGGCCTGCTCGGACGGCGAGGCGGCGGTCTTCACGATCACCTTCACGCCGGGGTATTGCTTCTCCACCTCGTCCTTGGTGCGGTTGGCCCAGTACACCACCCCGCCCGTCCAGCCGTGCGTGGCCGCGGGCACGGACACGCCGATGACGGGCTTGTTCTGGGCGGATGCCGGCGCGCCGAGCAGGGTACCGAGGGCGAGAGCGGTCAAGGCGAACAGTCTGCGTTGCATGTTTGTCTCCGGTTGGGTTTCTCTGTCACAGGTAAGCGCGCGGCCTCCACAGGCTCCGCGCGGGTCGTCTCACCGCTGCCCCCGTTGAAGGAAGGCGACGACGATGATCACGAACCCCTGCACCGCCGCGTTCAGGTACACGCTGATGATGCTGGTGAGGTTCAGGATGTTGCTGATGACGGAGAGCAGCACGGCACCCACCACGGTGCCGAAGATGCGCCCCCCGCCACCCTTGAGCGCGGTGCCGCCGACGATGACGGCGGCGATGGCCTCGAGCTCCCACAGCAGGCCCGTGGTGGGCGAGGCCGAGCCCAGGCGCGGCACGTACAGCAGCGTGGCCACCGCCACGCAGCCGCCGAGCAGCACGTAGGTGAGAACCTTCACCCGGTCCACCGCCACCGCGGAGTAGCGCGCCACCTGTTCGTTGGAGCCGATGGCCTGCACGTAGCGGCCGTAGCGCGTGCGGTTGAGCAGGAAGCCGCCGGCCAGCGCGATCGCCGCAAACACCCAGATGGGGATGGGGATGCCCAGCCAGCTGCCGTAGTAGACCGGGCTGTACACGTCCACCAGCTCGTTGTCGAGCGTGATGGCGCCGCCGTTGGCGAAGTAGGTGAGGTAGGCGCGGAAGATGCCCAGGGTGCCGAGCGTGACGATGAAGGGCTCGATGCGGCCCTTGGTGATGAGCAGGCCATGCGCCAGACCGAACACCGCGCCCAGCACCAGCGCCACCGTGGCGCCCAGCAGCACGGCCAGCAGCGGCGAGCCCATCAGCGGCGCAAGCTGGTTCATCACCAGGATGGTGCTGCCCGCGATCAGCGCCGCCATGGAGCCCACCGACAGGTCGATGCCGCCCGAGATGATGACGAAGCTCATGCCCACCGCGATGATGCCGATGAAGGCCGTGCGCGTGAGCACGTTCATGCCGTTGTCCCAGGTGGCGAAGTCCGGGTTGAGCAGCGTGCCCGCGAGGCACAGCAGCACCAGGCCCGCGAGCGGGCCGAAGGCGGAGAAGCGCGCGCTCCAGTCACCGCGGCGGTGCGCGGGTGGGCTGGCCGGGTCAGCCGCAGCGGCGCCGGCGGGCAGGGGGCTAGTGGGTGCCGGTGGCATGGGCGATGAGCTCCTCTTCGTTCAGGTGGTCGTCGGCGAGCGTGGCCTGCACGCGGCCGGCGCGCATGACGATCACGCGCTGGCACAGGCCGATGAGTTCGACCAGTTCCGACGAGATGACGATGACGCCCAGGCCGTCGGCGGCCAGGCGCTCGATCAGGAAATAGATGTCGCGCTTGGCGCCCACGTCCACGCCGCGCGTGGGTTCGTCCAGCACCAGCACGCGCGGGCGCGGCTGCAGCACCTTGGCGATGGCCAGCTTCTGCTGGTTGCCGCCCGACAGCGAGCCGGCGCGCGCGTCCAGGCTGCCCGCGCGGATGCGGAAATCGCGCACGGCCTCTTGCAGCGCCGCGCGCTGCGAGGTGGCGTCGAGCCAGGGCCGCGCGTGGCGGTCCAGGTCCATGAGCGTGAGGTTGTCCTGCAGGGACAGGCCGACGTGCAGGCCGCGGCCCTTGCGGTCCTCGCTGAGGTAGGTCAGGCCCGCGCGCGCGGCGGCGCGCGGATCCCTGAAGCTCACCGGCTCGCCCTGCAGCCGCACCTCGCCGCCCGCGCGCGGGCGCAGGCCCAGCAGGCCCTCGAAGAGCTCGGTGCGGCCCGCGCCCACCAGGCCGGCGAAGCCCAGGATCTCGCCCGGGCGCAACTCGAAGTCTACGTCCTGTGCCCAGCCGGGCACGCCCAGCCCGCGCACCGACAGGAGAGGCGGCGCGTCGGGCAGCGGCGCCTTGGGCGGGAACATGTCGGTGAGCTCGCGGCCCACCATGAGGTTGGCCATGTCCTGGCGGCTGTGGCTCGCGGTCGGGCCGCGCGTGACGAAGCGGCCGTCGCGCATCACCACGATCTGATCGGTGATCTGTTCGACCTCGTCGAGCTTGTGCGAGATGTAGATGACGGTCACGCCCTGCGCGCGCAACTGGCGGATGAGCGCGAACAGGCGGTGCGTCTCACCCGGCGTGAGGGTGGCCGTGGGCTCGTCCATCACCAGCAGCCGGGCCTGGCGCGACAGCGCCCGCGCGATTTCCACCAGCTGCTTCTCGGCCACGATGAGATCGCGCACGCGCGTGTCGGGGTCGATCGACAGGCCCACCGCGTCCAGGGCTTCGCGCGCGGACTCGCGCATGGACGCTTCGTCCAGCAGCCAGCCGCGGCGCCGCTCGCGGCCCAGGAAGATGTTCTGCACCACGCTCAGGTCGTCGGCCAGGTTGAACTCCTGGTGGATCAGCACCACGCCGGCGGCTTCGGCCTCGCGCGAATCGGCGAAGCGGCAGGGCCGGCCGTCGATGCTGAAGCCGCCGGGGCCGGCCTGCTCGTAGCCGCAGAGGATCTTCATGAGCGTGGACTTGCCCGCGCCGTTTTCGCCGAGCAGCCCGTAGACGCGGCCCGGCTCCAGCTCGAAGCTCACGCCGTGCAGCACCTGCACCGGGCCGAAGTGCTTGCAGACGCCGTCGAAGCGAACGTGCAGGCTCATCTCACATGTCCACCCAGGCCGCGCCGGCGGATGAAGAACGCACGGCCGCCTCGATGAAGGCGACGCCGTGGATGCCGTCCTCGATGGTGGGGAAATCCACCTCCGCGGGCAGCGGCCGCCCCTCGCGCGCGGCGTGGATCGCCTGCGCGATCTCGGCGTAGACGGTGGCGAAGCCCTCGAGGTAACCCTCGGGGTGGCCCGACGGCAGGCGCGTCACGCGCGCGGCGTCCGCATTGGCGGAGGCGGTGCCGCGCGAGACGGTGCGCGGTGCCTCGCCGAAGGGCGTGAAGCGCAGCTGGTTGGGCTGCTCCTGCTGCCATTCCAGGCCGGCGCGGCTGCCGTAGATCCGCAGGCGCAAGGCGTTCTCGTTGCCCGGCGCCACCTGGCTGGCCCACAGCAGGCCGCGCGCGCCGTTGGCGTAGCGCAGCATCACCTGCACGTTGTCGTCCAGCGCGCGCCCGGGCACGAAGGTGCTGAGCTCGGCGCAGAGCTGCGTGGGCTGCAGGCCGCTGACGAAGCCCGCGAGCTGGTAGGCGTGCGTGCCGATGTCGCCCACGCAGCCACCCGCGCCCGAGCGTTGCGGGTCGGTGCGCCAGGCGGCCTGCTTCTGGCCGGTGGATTCCAGCGCCTCGGTCAGCCAGTCCTGCGGGTACTCCACGTGCACCAGGCGGATGTCGCCGAGCGCGCCCTCGCGCACCAGGCGGCGCGCGTGCCGCACCATGGGATAGCCCGAGTAGTTGTAGGTGACGGCGAACAACCGGCCGCTGGATCGCGCGAGCGTACGCAGGCGCTCGGCGTCCGCCAGGGTGGTGGTCACCGGCTTGTCGCAGATGACGTGGATGCCCGCGGCGAGGAAGGCCTCGGCGGCGGGCGCGTGCTGGTCGTTCGGCGTGACGATGGCCACCGCTTCGATGCCGTCGTCGCGCGCGGCTTCCTCGTGCGCCATCGTCTGGTAGTCGGGGTAGCCGCGCGCCAGGCCGAGGGCCTGCGCCGAGCGCAACGCCTTGTCGGGCGTTGACGAGAGCGCGCCGGCCACCAGTTCGTAGTGGTCGTCCAGGCGCGCGGCGATGCGGTGCACCGCCCCGATGAAGGCCCCTTCGCCGCCGCCCACCATGCCCAGGCGCAGGCGCCGGCGCGCCTGCGCCGCGGGCCCGCTGGCTTCGATGGTCATGCGGCCTCCCGGCTCAGGCCCAGCATGCGGCGCAGCTGCGCGGCGTCGGTCTGGCCGCCCGCGAAATCGTCGAAGGCCTTTTCCGTGACGCGGATGAGGTGGTCGCGGATGAAGGCCGCGCCCTCGGCGGCGCCGGCCTCGGGGTGCTTGAGGCAGCACTCCCACTCCAGCACGGCCCAGCTGTCGTAGTTGTACTGGGCCATCTTGGAGAAGATGGCGCCGAAGTCGATCTGCCCGTCGCCCAGCGAGCGAAAGCGCCCCGCGCGCTGCACCCAGGGCTGGTAGCCCGAGTACACGCCCTGGCGGCCATTGGGGCGGAACTCCGCGTCCTTGATGTGCAGGGCCTTGATGCGCTCGTGGTAGATGTCGATGAACTCGAGGTAGTCGAGCTGCTGCAGCAGGAAGTGCGAGGGGTCGTAGTTGATGCAGCAGCGCGGGTGGTGGTTGACGCGCTCCAGAAACATCTCGAAGGTGACGCCGTCGAACAGGTCCTCGCCGGGGTGCAGCTCGAAGCACACGTGGCAGTCGGCCTCGTCGAAGGCGTCGAAGATGGGGCGCCAGCGCTTGGCCAGCTCGTCGAAGGCCGCCTCGATCAGGCCCGCGGGGCGCTGTGGCCAGGGGTAGAGATAAGGCCAGGCCAGCGCGCCGGGAAAGCTCACGTTGCTCTTGAGGCCCAGGTGCTTCGAGGCCTTGGCCGACAGCAGCATCTGCTCCACCGCCCAGGCCTGGCGCGCCGCGGGCTTGCCGCGCAGCGCCTCGGGCGCGAAGCCGTCGAAGGCCTCGTCGTACGCGGGGTGCACGGCCACCAGTTGCCCCTGCAGGTGGGTGCCGAGCTCGGTGATGGCCACGCCGTTCTCGCGCGCCACCCCCGCGACCTCGTCGCAGTAGGTCTTGGAGGCCGCGGCCTTCTCCAGGTCGAACAGGCGCTTGTCCCAGGAGGGAATCTGCACGCCCTTGAAGCCCAGGCCGCCGGCCCAGCGCGTGATCGACGCCCACGAATCGAACGGCGCGGCGTCGCCCGCGAACTGCGCCAGGTAGATGCCCGGGCCCTTGATGTTGGTGGCCATGTCCCGCTCCTTCTTGTGGTTCCGATTCAGAGATAGCTGTTGACGAGGTGCTCGAGGCGCTCCTGTTGCGCCGAGCGCGGGCGCGGATCGAGGCCGCGTTGCGCGACCTCGCGCGCCAGGTCCTCGAGCGAGCGCTCGCCCTTGAGGATGGCGCGGCCGGCCTCGCCGTCCCAGCCGGCGTAGCGCTGCTGCACGTGGCGCTGCAGGGCGCCGTCCTGCAGCATGCGTTCGGCCACCAGCAGGGCCTGCGCGCACAGGTCCATGGCGGTGGCGTGCGCCCAGACCAGGTCGTCGGGGTCGATGGACTGGCGGCGCAGCTTGGCGTCGAAGTTCAGGCCGCCCTGGCCGATGCCGCCGCCCTTGAGCACCTCGTACAGCGACAGCGCCACCTGCGGCAGGTTGTTGGGGAACTGGTCGGTGTCCCAGCCCAGCAGCTCGTCGCCGCGGTTCATGTCGAGCGAGCCGAAGATGCCCAGGGCCTGCGCCATGGCGATCTCGTGCTCGAAGGTCTGGCCCGCCAGCAGCGCGTGGTTCTGCTCGATGTTGACCTTGACCTCGCGCTCCAGCCCGTGCGCGTGCAGGAAGCCGAAGACGGCGGCGACGTCGCGGTCGTACTGGTGCTTGGTGGGTTCGGCCGGCTTGGGCTCGATGAGGATCTGGCCCTTGAAGCCGATCTTGTGCTTGTGCTCCACCACCAGTTGCAGGAAGCGGCCGAGCTGGGCGAGCTCGCGCTTGAGGTCGGTGTTGAGCAGGGTCTCGTAGCCCTCGCGGCCGCCCCACAGCACGTAGTTGGCGCCGCCGAGCTCGTGCGTCACCTCCAGCACGTTCTTCACCTGAGCGGCGGCGTAGGCGAAGACCTCGGGGTCGGGGTTGGTGGCGGCGCCGGCCATGTAGCGCGGGTGCGAGAAGAGGTTGGCCGTGCCCCACAGCAGGCGCACGCCGGTCTCCTGCATCTTGCGGGCGAAGACCTCGCCGATGCGGCGCAGGTTGTTGTGGAACTCGGCGAGCGAGGCGCCCTCGGGGGCGACGTCGCGGTCGTGGAAGGTGAAGTAGGGCGTGTCGACCAGGCGGAACAGGTCGAAGGCCACGTCGGCCTTGTGCAGGGCCTGGGCCATCGGGTCGCCCGCGCCGTGCCAGGGCCGCTCGAAGCTGGGGTCGCCGAAGGGGTCGGTGCCGGCCCAGCCGAAGCTGTGCCAGTAGCACACGGCGAAGCGCAACTGCTCCTGCATGCTTTTGCCGAGCACCAGGCGGTGCTTGTCGTAGTAGCGGTAGGCGAAGGGCTCGCGCTCGCTGGGCACGAAGTCGGGGCCGCGGTAGGCCAGGGCGTGCGGAAAGCTGAAGTAGGCGGGGCTTGGGCCGCCGGTGGGGTCGTGTCTCATGCGGGTTCCGGTGTGTGTGAGGGGGAAGGCAGGTGGCGCAGGCGGCCGTAGAGCCGCTGCCACTGGGCGAAGGCGCGGTCGTGGTGGCGCGCGCGGTGGGGATCGGGCGCGTGGCTGCGCTGGCGCGCGGGTTTGTCGAACAGGCGCACGCCGTCGGCCGCCGCGCGCGCCAGCCGCGCCGAGCCGAGCGCGCAACCGTGCTGCGAACCCGCCACCTGGTGCAGCGGCAGGTTCATCACGTCGGCCAGGGTCTGGCTCCAGACATCGGAGCGCGCGCCGCCGCCGATGAGGTCGGCCTCGGCGATGGTGGTGCCGGCGGCGGCCAGGGCGTCGCGCATGTCGCGAAAGGCGTAGGCCACGCCCTCGATGAGCGCGCGCGTCATGTCGGCGCGCGCCGTGTTGGCCGACAGGTGCACGAAGCCGCCGCGCACTTGCGCGTCGTTGTGCGGCGTGCGCTCGCCCGACAGGTAGGGCGCGAACCAGCAGGCGCCGTCGTGCGATGCGCCGCCGTCGGCGACCTCGTTCAGCAGGCTCGCTTCGTCGTGGCCGGTGACGCCGGCCCACCAGGCCAGGCTCGCGGCGGCCGAGAGCATCACGCCCATCTGGTGCCAGGTGCCCGGCAGCGCGTGGCAGAAGGCGTGCACCGCGCGCTCGGGCGCCGGTGCAAAGCCCGCCGTGGTGGCCCACAGAACGCCCGAGGTGCCCAGCGACAGGAAGGCATCGCCGGGCGCGACGGCGCCCACGCCGACCGCGCCCGCCGCGTTGTCGCCCGCGCCGCCGGCCAGCAGCGGCGCCTGTTCGAAGCCCCAGCGCGAGACCCATTCCTGGCGCAGGGCGCCGGTGGCCGCGGTGCCTTCCACCAGGCGCGGCATGTGGCTTTCGTCGAGACCGCAGGCCGCCAGCAGCGGCGCGCTCCAGGCGCGCGCGCCCACGTCCAGCCACAAGGTGCCGGAGGCATCGGACATGTCCTCGGCGAACTCGCCACACAGCCGCCAGCGCAGCCAGGCCTTGGGCAGCAGCACCTTGGCGATGCGCGCGAAGACCTCGGGCTCGTGCTCGCGCACCCACAGCAGCTTGGGCGCGGTGAAGCCGGGCATGGCCGGGTTGCCGGTGCGCTGTCGCAGGCCCAGGGCCGGCGCTTCCAGCGCTTCGCACTGCGCCGCGCTGCGGCCGTCGTTCCAGAGAATGCAGGGCCGCAGCGTTGCGCCGTCGGCCGCCATCAGGGTGGCGCCGTGCATCTGGCCCGACAGGCCGATGGCGCGCACGGCGGCCAGGGCACGCGGGTGCCCGGCCTTCAAGGCGTCCAGGCAGTCGCAGGTGGCGCGCCACCAGTCGGCCGGGTCCTGCTCGGACCAGCCGGGGTGTCGCCGGCTCACCGTCAGCGGCGCGCTGGCGACGGCGAGCTGCTGGCCGTCGTCGAGCAACAGCGCCTTCACGCCCGAGGTGCCGAGGTCGATGCCCAGGGTGATCACGGCAGGTTGTCCTTGAGGTAGATGTCGATGCGGATGCGCTCCTGGTCCGCGTGCACGGGCTCGCGCGTGGCGCGCGCCAGGGCCTGCCGCAAGGCGGAGCGGACCTCGTGGCCCGCGTCCTGGTTGATCACCGCGTCCAGCGTGCCGTCGAGCAGGTCGGCGCGCGCGGCGGGCGTGAGCTCGTGGCCGATGAAGACCACCTCGCGCGCGCGCCCGGCCGCCTGCAGGGCCGCCGAGATGCCCGCGTTGCCCGCGCCGACGCTGTAGATCGCGCGCAGGCGCGGGTGCTCGGCCAGCAGTTGCCGCACCAGCACTTCGTTGAGCGCGGGCGAGTCCTTGCCTTGCACGGCGGGCAGCACCGTCAGGTGGGTGAACTCGGTCGTCATCACCTGGTTGAAGCCCAGGCAACGTTCCGCGTGGTCGCGCAGGGACAGGCTGCCGGCGACCACGCCCACCTCGCCGGGCTCGCGCCCGACGAAGCGCCCGAGCAGGCTGGCGGCCGTGCGCCCCGCGGCCGCGTTGTCGATGCCCACGTAGGCGTGGCGGCGCGAGCGCGGCACGTCCGACACCAGGGTGATCACCTCGCAGCCGCCCTCGACCAGGCCGTCGATGGCGTTCTGCACCAGGGGGTGGTCCAGGCCCATGACGATCGCCGCCTCGCACTGGCCGTGCAGCGAGCGCAGGAGATCGGCCAGGCGCTGGGGCTCGAAGACGTCCACCTCCAGGGTCTGCACGCTGGCGCGGTGGTCCTCCAGCCAGGCGCGGCAGGCCGCCAGTTCGGCCTGCAACAGGGCCACGAAGGGGTTGTTGCCGGAGGGGAAGACCACGCACCAGCGGTGCGAGCGCGTGCGCGCCAGCCGCGCGGCCGCCGGATCGGGGCGGTAGTTCAGGCGCGCCACCGCTTCGCGCACGCGGGCGATGGACTTGGCGTGCACGCCGGCCCGGTTGTTGAGCACGCGGTCCGCCGTGGCCAGGCTGACCCGGGCCTCACGCGCCACGTCGCTGAGCGTGGCGCGCCCGGGGGCGAGCTCGGTCTTGTCTGTCATGCGGCTCATTTTGAGGTGCGTACCTCAAAATAAGATTCAGGGTTTACGCCATGACGTGCCCAAGCAGTCCGGCGTAAATGCGATCGATCCGTCGCTTGGCTGTAAAGAAAAATGAGGTGCGAAAATCACCCGGCCGGGCGGCGGTTCGTCTTCACCGCCGGGGCGCGTCCCGCCGCGGCGGCTCCTTCTCTTCACCGGTGTCCGGCGGCCCGCTGACAGCACCGCCGATCTGCGCGCCGATGGCGGTGCCGATGCCCGGCAGCAGCACGGTGCCGATGGCCGCACCGGCGATGGTGCCCTTGGCGATGCGGAACTCGGGCTGGCGCGTGGGCCCGCTGGCCGCGAACGGCACGCCCACCGCGCCACCCGCGATGTCCAGCCGGCCTTGCGCCGCGATGCGCTTGCGGTAGAGCGTGGCGTGGCCCGTGGCGCTGTAGCTGCCGGCCACGGCCTTCACCTCGCTGAATTCGGTCTTCATGCCGTGCTCGGTGTTCTGCGTTTGCACCACGCCCGACAGGCTGTCCAGCGGCGTTTCTCCGGCACTTTCCTTGCCCAGCGACTTCACCGCCTTGTCCACGTCGATGCGCAGGATCCTTCCGCCGTCCACCGTCAGTTCGCTGCGCGTGTGCAGCGAGCGCGCCAGCGCCCCCAGGGTCTCGCCCTCGGCGCGCAGCTCGGTGGTGCCCGAGGCCCGGCCGCTGATGAACGAGCGGCGGTGGAAGGCGTCGAGCAGCGCCTGCACCTCCACCTGACGCGAGGCGAGTTGGCCGGTGAATCGCAGGTGGCCGTCGTCGGTGGTGCTCAGTTGCGCCTGGCCGCTGGCCGTGCCGCCAGCCGCCTGCAGTTCAAGGCGGTAGATGTCGGCCCCGTTGTCGCTGCGGCCCTCGCGCGTGGCGTCCAGCGTGACGGGCGGCTCCACGCCCGGGCGGTGGATCTGAACGCGGCGGGGCAGGCGGTCCTCGTCGAACCGGATCTCGCCGCTGTACTCGACCGGAATGCCGGCATAGGAGGTATAGGTCACCTCGGTGAACACCAGCCGGCGCAGCACGACCTTGTTCCCGTCCTTGATCGAGGCGTTGGCGCGCAGGGCGCGCAAGGCGTCGCGTGGCACCTGCGCGCCCGCCACCTCCAGGCGATCGACCACGAGTTGTCGGCGCAGCAGTGGCAGCAGCTGCGGGTGCAGGGCGATGCGGCGCACGCGGATCGGCTCGTCCTGCTGCGTGTGCGCGTCCAGCACCTCCACCACGGGCGTGCCCAGCAGGCGCCAGCGCAGTTGGCCGATCACGAGCGCCTGGCCGGTGTGCGCCTCGAACATCGCTTCGAGCCGGCGCGCGAGTGCTTCGTCGCTGGGCAGGAAGGCGCGAAGCGCCAGCCACGCGCTGGTCCCCAGCAGCAGCAGGGCGGCGGTGATGATCACTGTCCAGCGGCGGGCGCGTGTCCTCATGCGGGTGCTTGGCTCCTGCCGGCATGGTGCGGTGCGGGGCCGGCAAGGTCTGTAGGCCGGGGCCGCGTCCGCGTGTGGGCGCGGCAGCGGCTCAGCCCTGTGCCAGCAGCCGCGCGCGCAGCCGCTCCCTGGCCGCCGCGTCCAGCCCCACCGGCCCCGCGAGGTAGGCCTCGATCCCGCCGAACTCCTCGTCGATGCAGCGCCAGGCCGTGTGCAGGAATTCGGGTTGCACCTGCCACAGCACCTCCAGCACCTCGGGCGGGGCGGGCTCCTCCACGCGTGTGTCGCGCCGGTACAGCTGGTTGGTGAGCAGGTAGTCGGCCATCACGTCGTCGCGGTGCACGCCCAAGGCGCCCAGCAGCAGGGCGGCGGCCATGCCGGTGCGGTCCTTGCCGGCGGTGCAGTGGAACACCAGTGGGGCCTCGCGCCCCGCGATGCGCGCGAGCAGTTGGCCGAACACCGGTCCGCGCAGGCGCACGAAGTCTTCGTAGGTCTCCTGCATCAGCGCCACCGCCTCGGCGCGGCCCAGCGCCAGACCCTGTTTCTGGCGCTCGCGCACGCGGCGCAGCACGGTGGGGTCGATGCTGAGGTGCTCGACGGTGATGCCCGGCAGGCGGTTGGGCAGCGCCCGGCATTCGTGCGCACCGCGCAGGTCCACGCAGTGCGTCACACCCAGGGTGTTCAGGCGCTGCAGGTCGTCATCGGTCAGGCGCCCCAGGTGGTCGGATCGGTAGACCAGCGCATGCCGCACGCGCCGCCCGCCATCGCCGCTGAGGCCACCCAGGTCGCGGAAGTTGGAGGCACCGTTCAGGGCGATGGAGATGTCGGGGCGGGCGAGGGTCATGGCAGGGCAGGCGGTATCGGGTTCACCGTCCATTATGCGACGCGCAAGACTTTTATCGGCGCGAAGGCGACAGCGTGTCAATGGTCCGATCGCACCACTTTTTGTAGCAGCGATTCACAAAACGCAGCCCCTTTGCGGCGCGCCGGGTCACTGACCGTTCATTCTCGACACGCATCCTTCGGGGCGCTTTCCCCCAACCAGAAGGAGCCCTGTCCCATGTCCGAACAATCCCACGATCTCTCGCGCCGCCAGGTGCTGATGGGCGGCGGTGCCGCCGTGGCCGCCGCCTTCAGCGGCCCGATGGCCGCGTACGCCGCCACGGTGGACCAGAACTACGCCGAGCGCTGCTCCCCCGCCGACGCCTCCGCGCTGACCGCGAGCCCCTACGGCCCTGTCGCTCCGGTGAACGACCTCACCACCGGCCTGCCGCTGGTGCAACTGCCCGCCGGCTTCACCTACAAGAGCTACGGCTGGGCCGGCGACGTGATGAGCGACGGCCTGATCACGCCGAACGCGCACGACGGCATGGGCGTGGTGGTCTCGCGCCGCGTGGGCCGCAGCCAGGAAATCATCCTGGTGCGCAACCACGAGCGTTCCACCAGCTCCAGCGCCGACAACATCCTCGGCGCCGGCCGCAGCAACGTGGCCAAGTACGACACCGGCACCACCGGCGGCAGCTACCAGATCGGTGGCAACACCAACCTGGTCTGGCGCGACGGCAACTGGGTCGCCAGCTACGCCTCGCTGGGCGGCATCTACCGTCCCTGCGCCGGTGGTGCGTCCACCTGGGGCAGCTGGATGAGCAACGAGGAGATCGGCAGCAACAGCATCAGCACCGACGGCAACAAGAAGCACGGCTACGTGTTCGAGGTGCCGGCCGACACCAGCCTCAACGCCGCTGACCCGACGCCCATCATCGCCATGGGCCGCATGGCGCACGAAGCCAGCGCCATCGACCCGCAGACCGGCTACTGGTACCTCACCGAAGACGCGGGCAACGCCAACACGCTGTACCGCTTCCGCCCGAACAACGTCAACGGCGGCCTGGGCTCGCTGCACGCCGGCGGCCTGCTGGAAGGCCTGGCCGTGCGCGGCGTGCCGGGTGCCGACCTGCGCTTCCCCACGCTGTGCCAGGAGTTCCAGTGCGAGTGGGTGCCGATCGCCGATCCGGACGCCGACCGCGCGACCATCAGCACCACCGTGGGCAGCGTCACCGGCAGCGGCCCGTTCCGCGGTGCCTACGCCAACGGCGGCGCCATCTTCGGCGCCAACGAAGGCTGCTGGGTCGCCAACGGCACGGTGTTCTTCACCGACAAGGCCACCAGCAACGCCACCTCGTCGCTGCCGGCGCGCAGCGGCGTGGTGTGGGCGCTCGACCTGGCGACCATGACGCTCAAGGCCATCTTCGTGGGCCGCGACCGCGTGGTCGGCAACTCGCCCGACAACATCTGCGTGAGCCCGCGCGGCGGCCTGCTGATGAACGAGGACGGCGGCGACGGTTCGCCCACCAGCGCGCCCATTCCCGCGCAGGACCTGAAGGTGCTGACGCCCGAAGGCGGCACCTACACCTTCGCGCGCCACAACTTCAACTTCAGCACGGCGCAGATCCAGGCCGTGGGCAAGAACTCCGCCTCCGGCGATCGCCGCAACACCGAATGGGCCGGCAGCGTGTTCAGCCCCGACGGCCGCGTGCTGTTCGTGAACCTCTACACCCCCGGCATCACGCTGGCCATCACGGGCCCGTGGGACAAAGGCCACCTGTGATCCACCCTTCCCATTGAAAGCACTTCCATGAAAAAACTCCTCGTCTCCCTCGTGGCCGCCCTCGGCCTCATGGCCGGCGCGCAAGCCGCCACCTTCCAGAGCGTGGTCAACGGCGACGGCCTCGTTACCGACTACAGCACCGACGGCCTGATCTCCTTCGACCTGGACTTCCAGTCGCTGGGCACCACCACGCTGAGCTACGTCATCGGCGCGGCCGACACCGCCGCGCTGTCCTTCAACGCGCTGCTGCGCAACCTCACCGGTGACGGCATCACCGGCTTCAACTTCTCCATCAGCGGTGGCGAGTTCCTCTACAGCGGCACGGTCACGCGCCAGTTCGACGGCTCCCTCATCACCGACATCGACTTCAACGGCGCGCACGCCAGCGTCGACCTGGGCTCGCCCGAGTTCCTCGACGTCGAGATCGGCGATCCGCTGGCCGTGGCCGGTGGCCAACTGAACTGGGGCCTCACCGGCCTGTCCGCCGGCGACGTGCTCAACATCTCGGTCACCGCCGTGCCCGAGCCCGAGTCCATCGCCATGCTGCTGGCCGGCCTGGGCGTGCTCGGCGCCGTGGCGCGCCGCCGCCAGCGCCTGGCGGCCTGAGTCTCGGTCCGGTAGTACCCGAGACCACACGCGGCGGGCGCCCGAAAGGGCTCCCGCCGCGCTGACATTTCCGCGAAATACAGCACGCTTACGGTGGCGGCTTCCAACAGGAGGAGCCGCACCGCCATGTCGGACCGCGCCACGCCGATACCCGTCAGCGCCCAGGACAACCTGGTGCGCGCGCTGAACCACCTGCGCTGCCGCTACGGCTCGTCGCAGATCACGCTGGAAGGTTTCCTCCAGCACGCCGAGGTGGCGCTCTTCCTCGAGCAGCACAGCATCCGCCTCGACACTCTGTCGCACGCGCTGGCGCAACTGCAGCGCATCGAACACATCCAGTCGGCGGCCAGCCTGCAGGCGCGCGGCCTGTCCGACCACGAACGCCAGCGCATCGACAGCACGCTCGACTCCATGTTCGGGGCGCTGGGCGCGGGCGATGGCCACATGGGCTGACCCCCCGGACGAGCGCGCTGGTCCCTTCAGGTTCCCTGCCGTCACGTTGCCGTGATCGCAATGGTCTTTTCGGACCAGTGCGCGCAACAAGGTGTGAAGAATTGCCGTGATCCTCGGCCACCATGATTCACGGCGGCTCTGAGGAGGCGCCTGTCCCGGGCGCCCGGAGACCTCCACCGGAATCCCATGAACCTCCTGCGTCCGCCCGCCGCTTACGCGCGCCTGCCCCAATCCCTCATCGCGCGCGCCTGCCTGGCGCTGTGCGCGAGCGCTGCCATTCCCGCCTTCGCCACCGAGCTGCCCCAGCCCTTGCCGTTCGCGCAGGACTGGAGCAACGCGGCCCTGCTGAGCGCCAACAACAACTGGTCTGGCGTGCCGGGCATCGTGGGCTACGTGGTCTCCGGCCCCACCACCGGCGGCGTGGACCCGCAGACCGTGCTGGCCCCCGCCACCACGCCCAACGTCACCGTCAACCAGACCAACCCGGTGAGCTACCAGACCGGCGGCGTGGCCGAGTTCGCGCTCACCAACCCGGTGGTGGCCCTGGCCGGCTCCAACGCGCAGCACGCGCCCAACATCGTGCTGCACCTGGACACGCGCGGCTGGCAGAGCGTGCGTGTGAGCTACCTGCTGCGCGACCTGGACAGCTCCGCCGACAACGCCGTGCAGGCCGTGGCCCTGCAGTACCGCATCGGCACTTCCGGCAACTTCATCAACCTGCCCGCCGGTTACGTGGCCGATGCCACCACCGCCGGCTCCGCCACGCAGACCACGCCGGTGGACGTGGTGCTGCCCGCCGCCGCGAACGACCAGGCCCACGTGCAGGTGCGCATCCTCACCACCAACGCCTCGGGCAACGACGAGTGGGTCGGCGTCGATGACATCGCCGTCGCCGGCACGCCCATCGGCGGCGGCGTGAACGCGCCCATCGCCACCAACTGCCCGGCCAACGTGGCCTTCGACACCGGCGTCGGCGGCAGCTTCAACGTGTCCGCCAGCGACAGCGACAGCGTGGTCAACGGCGCCACGCTCGGCGCGGTGCCGGCCGGCATCACGCTCTCGTCCTTCACGCCCGCCACCCTCGACGGCGGCAGCGCCAGCGGCACCATCGGCGTGGCCGCCTCGGTGCCCGCGGGCACCTACCCGGTGCAGGTCAACTTCGGCAACAACGAACTGCAGACCGCGAACTGCACGGTCAGCGTGACCGTCAGCGGCCTGATCACCATCCCGCAGATCCAGGGCAGCGGCGCCACCAGCCCGCGCGACGGCCAGCAGGTCACCACGCGCGGCGTGGTCACGCGCATCAACAGCAACGGCTACTTCCTGCAGGACCCGGTGGGCGATGGCGACCCCACCACCTCCGACGGCATCTTCGTCTTCACCAGCAGCACGCCGGGCGGCGTGGTGGCCGTGGGCAACGAGCTGCGCGTCACCGGCACCGTGGACGAGTTCGCCGTGGGCTCGGGCGCTCAGGCGCTGGCCCGCCCCGTCACCGAAATCGTCAACAGCAGCGCCTCGCTCATCAGCACCGGCAACAGCATCGCGCCGCTGGTGATCACGCTGCCCGAAATCGAAGAAGGTGAACTCGAGCGCTACGAAGGCATGCTGGTGCACATCGCCTCGCCGCTCACGGCCTCGCAGAACTACTTCCAGGGCCGCTACGGCCAGGTCACGCTGTCCGCCGACGGCCGCCTGGAGAAGCCCACCAACCGCCACCCCGCGAACTCGGCCGAGGCCCTGGCCATGGCCGACGACAACGCGCGCCGCCGCATCCTGCTGGACGACGGCAGCTCGATCCAGAACCCCGACCCCACGCCCTACATCGGCGCCAACAACACCCTGCGCGCGGGCGACACACTGCCCAACGGCGTCACCGGCGTCATCGACTACGGCCTGGCGACCAACAACAGCGACGGCCTCAGCGACTACCGCATCCACCCGACCGAGGCGGTGAACTTCGTGCGCAGCAACCCGCGCCCGGCCACGCCGCCGGCCGTGGGCGGCAACGTGCGCGTGGCCAGCTTCAACGTGCTGAACTACTTCAGCACCATCGACCAGTCGGGCGCCTCCTGCTTCCCCAGCGGCACCCGCAGCGACTGCCGCGGCGCCGACAGCGCCGCCGAACTGACCCGCCAGCGCGACAAGATCATTCCCGCCATCAACGGCCTGGGCGCCGACGTGGTCGGCCTGATCGAGATCGAGAACAACGGCAACGGCGCCACGCAGGACCTGGTGAACCGACTCAACGCCGCCGCCGGCGCAGGCACCTGGGCCGCCGCGGCCCTGCCGCCCACGGGCTCGGGCAGCGACGCCATCCGCCAGGCCATCATCTACAAGCCGGCGCGCGTGGCGCTGGTGGGGGGCTCCGTCGCCGACAGCAACCCCGTGCACAACCGCCCGCCCATCGCGCAGGGCTTCGCTCTGCCCAATGGCGAGCGCTTCGCGGTGGTCGTGAACCACTTCAAGTCGAAGAACTGCGACCCGGCGCCCAGCGGCGGCAACGTCGATTCGGGCGACGGCCAGGGCTGCTACAACGCCTCGCGCGTGCAGCAGGCGCAAGCGCTGATGCAGTTCATCGGCCAGCTGCAGGCCACCACCGGCGACGTGGCCGTGGTGGGCGACCTCAACGCCTACGGCAAGGAAGACCCCATCCTCGCGCTGACCAACGCGGGCCTGGTCGACCAGATCGCGCGCTTCAATCCGTTCGGCTACTCCTACGTCTTCGACGGCGAGTCGGGCTACCTGGACCACGCGCTCACCACCGCCTCGCTCAGCGCCAAGGTGACGGGCGCCGCGCTGTGGACCATCAACGCCGACGAGCCGTCCATCATTGACTACAACCTGGAGTTCAAGCAGCCCGCCTGCGCGAACTGCGGCCCCGACTACTACAGCCCCACGGTCTACCGCTCCTCGGACCACGACCCGGTGGTGCTGGGCCTGTCGCTGGTGAAAGCGATCAATGGCGGTGGCAACCGCGACACCCTGGTCGGCACCGCGGGCGACGACCGCCTCACCGGCGGCGCGGGCGCCGACACGCTCACCGGCGGTGGCGGCTCGGACGTGTTCGTCTACACCAGCCTGCGCGATGGCATCGACACCATCACCGACTTCGCGCCGGGCACCGACCGCCTCGACCTGTCGGCCCTGCTGGCCTCCATCAACGCCGACGCCGGCACCGCCATCGCCCAGGGCATGGTGCGCCTGGTGGATACGCCCGCCGGCCTGAGCGTACAGATCGACAGCGACGGCAGCATGGGCGCGGGCGTGGCCCGTCCGCTGGTGGTGCTGCAAGGCGTCACCGCCGCGCAGTTCCAGCCCGCCCGCGACGCAGGCCTTTGAACACCATCCATCCAACGGAGCATTCCATGAAGACGTTCAACCACCGCCTGGGCGCGCTTGCCGCCTCGCTCATGCTGGCCGGCAGCCTGAGCGCCGTGCAGGCCGAAACCCTGACCATCCTGCACCTGGGCGACCAGGAGTCCTGGCTCATCTCCGCGCAGGGCAACCTGCGCGACGACGCCGCCCAGGCCATCTCCTTCTATGGCGGCGTGGACCGCCTGGCCACGGTCGTGGCCAACCGCAAGGCGGCCGCCCCGGGAACCGTGCTCACCCTCAACGCCGGAGACTCCTTCCTGCCCGGTCCGCGCCTGACGGCGAGCTTCGCCAACCTGGGCACCGCGCACCCCGACGGTGGCCAGGACTTCTACGACGCCATCGCCAACCGCCTGATCGGCGTGGACGCCACCACCTTCGGCAACCACGAGTTCGACCTCGACAACACCGGTCCCGTGGCCGCGCGCTTCGCCGAGGTGTCGGGCACCACCTACCTCTCCGTCAACCTGGACTTCTCCACCACGCCCCAGCTCGCCAGCCTGCAAGCGCAGGGCAAGGTCGCGGCGTCCAAGGTCTTCACCACCGCGGGTGGCAAAAAGGTCGGCGTGATCGGCGTCACCACGCCGCTGCTGCCCAGCATCTCCTCGCCGCCGGCCGGCCTCATGAAGAACTGGAGCGCCGCCAACAGCGAGCTGCAGAACCTGCAGGCCCTGCTGCCCCTGGTGCAGGCCGAGATCGACGACCTGCGCAACAACCAGGGCGTGGGCGTGGTGGTGGTGATGAGCCACCTGCAGAACGCGCAGAACGAGCGCACCGTGATGATCCCCGGCCTGCGCGGTGTGGACCTCGTCATCTCCGGCGGTGGCCACGAGCTCATGACCGACCCGGACGATCCGCTCATCAACGGTGGCGTTGCCGCCACCTTCACCTCGCACCCGATCGAAGTCGCCGACGCCGATGGCCAGACCGTGCGCCTGGTCACCGGCCACTTCGGCAACCGCTACCTGGGCGAGGTGCAACTCGACGTCAACGACAGCACCGGCCGCGTGAACGGCCTCATCGGCTCGAAGATGATCCGCGTCAGCGGCGCCGCCGCCGACGCCGACCGCGTCACGGGCGACGCCACCATCAACGCGCAGGTGGTCACGCCCGTGCGCAACTACATCGCCGCGCTGAACGCACAGGTGCTCGGCACCACCGGCGTGCAGCTCAACGGCCCCACGCACGCCGCCTGCCCGGCCGCGCCCTGCCAGTACGTCGAAGGCGTGCGCAACGCCGACATCAACCTCGGCAACCTGGTGGCCGACGCGATGCGCTTCGAAGGCAAGGCCGAGGTCGCCATCCAGAACGGCGGCGGCATCCGCACCAACATCACCGGCCCGGGCAACATCACCACCGGCGACACCTTCAACGTGCTGCCCTTCACCAACCTGGTCAAGCGCGCACCGGTGATGAACGCCACCCAGCTCAAGGACCTGATGGAGCACTCGGTGGCGGCCTCCACGCCCACCGGCTCGCCGCAGGGCCGCTTCGCGCAGATCTCGGGCATGCAGGTGACCTACGACACCACGCAAGCCGCGCGCACCACCCTGGGCACCGGCCAGCGCATCCGCCGCATCGTGCTGGACGACGGCACCGTGCTGGTGGACAACGGCGCCGTGGTGTCGCCGCGCACCTTCTCCTTCGCCACCATCGACTTCACCGCCAATGGCGGCGATGGCTACCCCTTTGCGGCCAACAACGTGGTGTTCGAGAACGCGGTGAGCACGGTGACCTACCAGGAAGCCTTCGCCAACTTCATCAAGGCACCCAAGGCCCAGGGCGGCCTGCAGCGCGACAACGCCGCCGATGGCGATGAAGTGACCGCCAACATGTACGGCCCCGAGAACGCCTTCGACCGCCACGGCCGCCTGATCGACCTGGCCGTGGCCCAGGCCACGCCGGGCGTCTCACGCAACGGCACGGCCGCGCGCGACACCCTGGTGGGCACGGCCGGCGACGACGTGATCACCGGTGGCGCCGGCGCCGACATGATCACCGGCGGCGCCGGTGGCGACACGTTCCGCTACACCAGCACCCGCGACGCGGGCGACACCATCACCGACTTCACGCCCTACGAAGACAAGCTGGACCTGAGCGCACTGCTGACCAGCCTGGGCGTGACGGGCAGCAACGGCGTCGCCAGCGGCCACGTGCTGTTCGCCGACGTGATCGGCGGCGTGCAGGTGCTCATCGACAACGACGGCAGCGCCGGCCCCGCCGTGGCGCGGCCCCTGGTCACGCTCAAGGGCCTGACCGCCGCGCAAATGGCCCCCGGCCGCGACCTCGTCGCGCCGCCCGCACCCTGATTCCCTTCCTTCGTTTCCCTCTCTCATCCGCTTGAAAGGCCTTCCATGAAAACCCTTCGCCACCTGATCGCCGCCGCCGCCCTGTGCGTGGCCGGTACCGCGCCCGCCTTCGCCCTCGTCACCAACGGCTCCTTCACCGACGGCCTCACCGGCTGGCAGACCATGGGCGACGTGTCCGTGCAAGGCGTGGCCAAGCGCGCCACGCTGACCACCGCCTACATGGACGGCGGCATCGAGGAGTTCTTCAACCACTCCGGCGTGTCCGCCGTGGACGTGAACGACCTGGCGCCGTTTGCCGGCGTGAACGTGGCCGACCTGGACGTGGGTGGCTGGTCCGCCGAAGGCTCGGCGATGAAGCAAGTCCTGAACGTGGGCGCGGGCGACATGCTGTCGCTGGACTTCTGGTTCGGCCTCACCAGCCAAGACACCGGCGTGACCGGTTTCGAGGACCTTGCCTTTGTCGCCATCGATGGCCAGATCGTGCAGACCTTCACCCTTGGCATGCTGCCCAGCGTCGGCCAGTTCACGTACCAGTTCCTCACGGGCGGCCCGGTCACGCTGGCCTTCGGCATCGTGGACATCAACGACTACGCCGGTGTGAGCGAGTTCCGCCTCGACAACATCAGCGTGAGCGCCGTGCCCGAGCCCGAGACCATCGCCATGCTGCTGGCCGGCCTGGGCGTGATCGGCGCGACGGTGCGCCGCCGCCGCGCCACGAACGCGTCCGCCTGAGCGGGCGCGTCCTTCCAGCCGATCAGACCGCCAGAGCCCGATCCGCGCGATGTTGACCGCGACGACGACGCAGCCAGCCGCCCAGGCCCACCAGGCCGGCGGCCCACATCAGCACGGTTTCGGGCTCGGGCACCGGCGTGATCGCCACGTGGATCACCATGTCGTCGAAATCGACGTCGCCCAGGTAGGCGTCGTTGAAGACCAGCAGGGCGCTGCGCTGGTCGGCGGCGAGCAGCAGGCCCACGCGCAGGCTGCCGCTGGCGAACAGCGTGCCCCAGCCGTTGGACAGGAAGCCGAAGTCCACCGAGCCGCCGCTGGCCTGCGCGTAGGTGAACGACTCGCCCAGCGCCAGGCCACCGTCGCCCAGGCCGTCGATGCGCTGGCCGCCCGCGAGGAAGGCGTTGTTGTAGGTCGACTCGCCGCCGACGAAGCTGAAGCTGAGCGAGGCCGGGCCGCTGAGCAGCAGCGAGGCCCCGCGCCACATGCTGTCCAGGTCGAACTGGCCCAGGTCGAACGAGGCGTCGCTCCACCAGCTGGGGTTGAAGTCGGCGTTCAGCGCGGTGGACATGCCGCCGCTGGCGCTCAGCGTCTGCGCGCCGGCACCGGCCATGGAAACCGCCAGACCCAGCGAGAGGGCGGCGGCGCGTGCGATCGATCGAAGGCGTTGCATATCGGTTTCCTTTCTTTCGGTGCGTACCGAGGGGGGAGTCATCACTTGGCCATCAAGGAGCGCTATACCCGAGCCATGCCCTGTCGTTGAGTTCAGGCGCCTGTTGTCGGACACGGGTGGCGAACCATGTGCCGGGATTGTCCCGGCCGTGATTCGTTTCTGTGTGTCCGTGAACGCCATTGCAAGGGATTGAGCATGGTCCGATCGGATGATGTCGGCGGCGAAAGTGTGGCCGTCTGTTACGGCGCGGTGCGCCGCCGCCAGTGCTTGCGAGGCCTCGCGGGCCTGGCCGCGGCGGCTTGGGCGCCTTGGGGCTTCGCGCTGGAAGGGGGTGCCGGTCCATCGGACCCGGTACCTGACACACCGGCCGCGGCCGTGGGCAGCCTCTCGGCGGGCAACCGGCTCGTCTCGGCGGTGGTCATCCAGCGGCAGTGGGTGATCACGGCCGCGCACGTGGTGAACGGCGCGGTGCCCACGCCGCACGAGGTGGTGTTCCGCACGCCGCTCGGTGGTGGCTTCTCCAGCCGCGCCAGCGCCGTGCGCGTGCACCCCGAGTTCATCTCGCACAAGATCGACCTGGCGCTGGTGAAGCTGGAGACACCGGTGCCGCGCGAGATGGGCGTCGCGCGCGTGTACATCGGCCCGCTGGTGGGGCACACGATCCGGCTCGTCAGCCACGGCGGCAGCACCACACTCATCAGCACCGGCGAGAACCGCGTGGACGCGGTCACGCCCGACCCGCAGGGCCGGCCCTGGCAGTACCTGTTCGACCACGACGGCCCGGACCTGTCGAGCAACGTGCTGGGCCCCGCGCTGCCGGTGAACGGCACGCTCGGCGCCGCGCGCGAGGCCACGCTGGTCTCGGGCGACTCGGGCAGCGCGGCCTTCGTGGTCATCGACGGGCAATGGGGCCTGGCGGGCATCAACACCTTCCAGGCGACGCTGAACGGGCCGAACGGCAGCGGGCGCGTGGCGGGGGGCATGGTGCTGGTGGCGCATGCGCAGTGGATCGCGGACACCTTGCGGGCCTCGGCCGAGGCGAAGGCAGCGCACAAGCCAAAGCCCTGACCGTGGCGTGTTCAGCCGAGCGAACGCAGCCAGGTGGTCGAGTGGCGCGGGATGCAGGGAACGCCCGTCGGAGGGCTTTCACCCAGCGTGGCTTACGCCCCAAGACCGCCCAACATGAAAACCCCACTGCAATACGCGCGGCGCCTTCAACAGAAGCGGGAGGTGTTCAATCCCGACGGCGCGACCATGAACATCGTGCAGCTGAACCGGTACGTGAACGGCGTGCCGGGCAAGACCAAGCCTGTGCCCGACGGCAGGTACCTGTGCGTGTCGACGTCCTTTGGCCACCTGTCCATTTCCACCAGCAAGTCCCCGGAGGCAGTCGGGGGGTGTTCGCTGCGCGATCGGCCCAACGCCCAGGCGTTCCTCAAGGCAACGCTGGAAAGGGACTTCATGAACGACCAGCGCGGTCAACGCCCGAGGGAGACGGCGCAATCCTTGATCACGTGGATGTTCATGGACGGCGGAATCCAGGTGACTGCCCCATTCAGGCAGCGGCTGCAGGCCCTGGCCGAGGCCTATGAGGAATGGAGCGACGAAAGGTCCGGGAGCGCATCGTCGTGCAGCGATGAGGACGCCGTGGGGACGTCCTCGTCGGACGCGTCGTGGGCGATGTCCGTCCCCGAGCTGGATGACGAAGACCAGCCGGAGCGGCCTTGGGCGGTCTCCGAGGCCGCGCTGTTGCAATGGGTTGGCCAACTGGAGCCCCCGACCGCGGGCGAGGGCTGGAATTTGTTTGAGCTCATCACGTACGAGAGCAAGGCCCGTCAGGAGAACCGGGTTCGCGGGGGCCTACCGACGTCAACCGGCCTACTGCCTTCGCGGTCGGGTATCCGCTCTCGGTCATCTGGTCCCGGACCCGATGGGGCCGGGTGATGCACTCAGGGCGGTGCTCGAGGTGATGCCGATCACCCGATGTCCCTGTTCAACTGCCCTTGGGCCAACACGCCATGTTCAATCCCGTTCGCGCCTACCGGAAATACGTTCAACGCCTCGAGCTCAAGCGGAAGGTTTTCGACTCCGAAAAGAACACGCTGAATCTCCAGGCGCTGAACCTTTTCGTGAATGGCGAGCCCGAGAAGCCGAGGACCGCTCCCACGTACCTGCGGGCGAAAACGAGGGATCTTCTGAGGAACACCATCGTGCAGGGCATCACTGACGACAGATATGGAGAAGGACTGCGGGGCGTAGCCATCCAGTTGGTCAATTGGTGCTCGTCCCCGCGGGCTGCCGACAACCCGAACGTTCGCCACTGGCTGAAGCAGTTGGCCGAGGCCACGCCGGTGGAGCGTCCTGCGGTTGAGTCGGTCGAGGTTGAGTCGGTCAAGATACCTACTTGGACGGTTACCCAGCTCATCAAAGACTTCGGCGACGGTGCGGGCTCACATGTCTCGTCCGAGGACGTTGCGCAGTTCCGTGTCTCGCCCAAGGACGTTGCGCCATCGCATGGCACGTCTGAGGAGGATTTCGACTGGAGCGCAGCATTCGACGAGGCAACCAATGTGATCGAGGTCGAATCCGGGACAAAGTACTTGGGTGGGAGCACCGGGAAGGGTGCCTCGATCGACAGCAGCCTCTCTGCCGAGGACGGCAGCGCACTCACGATGTCCGTCAATGGCTTGGACTCAGAGGATCAGCCCGAGCTGCACACGGCGGGCTCGGATGAGGCGCTGAGGCAATGGGTCGACACGCTTGACGTGTCGAAGGACGAGAACGACCCTCACGACTTGTTCAGCCAGGTCGACGCGAAGATCGCTGGCCGCAGCCCGCAACTGGCCGCGCGAGAGGCCGCCGCCCGAAGGCGGCCTGCCGCCTCGCTTCGGCCTTCGCAAGCACCAACTCGGGCGAACCAGGGCGTTGTGCGCGAGGTCAACGGACAAATCGTGCCCGCCAAGCAGTAGGCGCCGACGTCCGCCTGGCGCTTCACCCCGCCGGGCAAGCCGCCATGCCGTAGCCGGTGCTCGATCGAAACAGGCGGCCGGCCGTTCTTTCCAGCCAGGGCGGCAGCGCGTTCACCGCGTGGTGCTGGCAGCCGGTGGCGTGGGTATGGTTCGCCAACGCCGTGGCGGTGACCAGATCGACGCCGCCATGCGCGGGGCAGGTGCGCAACAAGGGCCGGTGACTCGGTTCGAATGCGTCGGCGGGCAGCAGCAGGGTGAACCACGGTGGCACACCACACACCCGTTGAGTCTGCGCCTGCTCAGCTTGCAGACTGGCCAGTGCTTCGCCAGGTGATGCGTGCTGGCGCCAGGCGCCCAGGCCGTCGCGCGCGACAGACTGCGCCAGGCCCAGGGCGCCGAGTACCGCGGTGAGTGCCAGCACCGTCAGCGCGTGCCGATGGGCGCTGTTGCGCGCTGGCGCGCCTTCGCTGCGCAACAGCCCCATCAGCAACACCACGAACAGCGGCACCAGGTTGTAGAACGCCGGCGGCACGCGCAGGCCGAAGTACACGATCAGAGGGAGCAGCAGGAGCAACGCAGGCCGACGCCACGCGGCCAGCGCGAACGCGGCGAGCATGGCCACGCCCAGCGCGGGAAAGAAGTCACTGCGCAGGTAGTAGATGAACAGGCTGCCGTCGTCGCGCGCCGCGAAGCTCTGGCCTTGCAGCGACAGGCCCCGCAGCAGGTCCGCCAGGGGGAAGGGGTAGAGCGCCGCGATGGCACCGTGCAGCGCCAGGGCCATGCCCAGGCCAGGGATCGCGCCGCGCCACAGCGTTCGCCAGCCCGCGCGGTCCAGCGTCAGCGCCGCGTGTGCGGCGGCGATGAGGAACACCGTGGGCTGCACCCAGGCCAACAGACTCAGCAGCCAGGCCCAGGACCACAGCCGCTCGCGTGCGCGCAGGGCCTCGGCCGCCACCACCAGCGCGATGGCCAGCACCTCGGGGCGGAACATCAGCTTGGCCTGCAGGGCGAACACCACGAGAGCGAAGGCGGCGCACACCAGTCGGCCATGCGTGCGCGCGAGTGCCCACCAGGCCAGCGCCGCCGTGCCGGTCATCACCAGCGACCAGGCCACGAAGCTGCCTTCGATGGAGCAGGTGGGATTGAGCAGCGACAGCAGCCAGGGCCAGCCGATGCCGTGCCAGATGTAGCGGTAGGCGCCGGTCGGGTCGAGCGGGAAGATCGGCGTCTCGAAACGGCCCGTGCCGCAGTGGTACTGCGCCACCGAGGCGAACAGCACGCCGTCGCCCACGGGTGCGGGCAACTGCAGGGCCAGGTACAGCAGCAGCCGCGCCGCCATCAGCGTGGCCGCGAGGGCGAGCGCTAACGCCAGGGTCACGCGAAAGCCTGAGGCCCGTGCGCCATGCCACGGCCCGCCATGCGAGGCCTGGCGCAGGGAACTGGCGTCGGCCGCGTTCACCATCCCAGTGTCTCGATGACGCCGTTCGCCCAGGCCTGCATGTTGGGCAGCTCGGGCAGCGGCTGCGCGAAGAAGCCGTCTTCGCGCACGCGGCGCAGCATGGCGCGCAGCGCGCTGGCGAAGGCGCGCTCGCCCGACTCGGCGATCAGCACCCAGGGCGTGCCCTCCAGAATCTCGGACACGCCCGATTCGCGGTTGAGCACCACGGCGCTGTGGCGGTACAGCGCCTCGATCGCGGGCAGGCCGAAGCCCTGGCGCGCGGGCATCAGGAAGATGTGCGCCTGGCGGTACAGGGCCTCGAGTTGTTCGTCGCTCACGAAGCCGTGGAAGCTCACGCGATCGTGGATGCCCAGTTGCAGCGCCAGCGCCTGCAGGGCGTCGCGCTGTGGTCCGGCACCGGCGACGTGCAGCCGCCAATCGCCCAGGTCGCGCTGGCCGTCTTCCTGCGCCAGGGCGCGCAGCATCCAGTCCACGCGCTTGCTCGCCTGCAGACGGCACACGCTGAGCAGGTGCACCACGGCCTGGCTGCGCGCGGGGGCCTGGGCAGCGGTGCTGCCGTGGCCGCCCAGGTAGTGCACACGCGCGGGCCGGCCGTAGAGTTGGCCCAACTCGCGCGAGAGCGCCTCGGTGTTGGTGAGCAGTTGCTCGGCGCCGCGCACGCCGCGGCCCGTGGCGTGGTCGCGCAGGGTCAGGCGCAGGTCCAGCGGGTCCCAGAAGGGTGTGGGGGTGGGCGTGAGCAGGCTGTAGGTGTCGGGGATGCGCAGGTGGTAGCGGCGCGCGCCGCTCAGGCCCGCGTGCAGCGCCGACTGGATGTTGAACAGCACCGGCGTGGGCGAGCCCATCGCGTGCAATCGCCGCAGGGCCGCGCGCAGGGCCAGGGGGCGCGCCAGGCCGGGGCCCGAGGGACGCAACTGGTGCACGCGCAGTGGCAGCCGCGCGTGCCGCGCGAGGTGGATGTGGTCGCGGTAGCACAGCACGCTGTGCGGCAGGCCGCGCGCGTGCAGGCCCTCGCTGAGCGCAAGGATCACGCGTTCCTCGCCGCCGAATTCGACGAACTCGGGCTGGAAGATGACGACCTCGCCCGCGGCCGGGAACGAGGGGCCGCCCGCACCGGGGTGGATGAACGCCGGCTCGGCCTTCATGGCGTGGCGCGGGCGGCGCGGCGCGCCTGGCCCGCGAGCAACTCGGCCTCCAGCGCGCGCAGCACGCTTTCGCGGTCGATGTGCCGTTCGGCGTGTTCGCGCGCCAGCCGGCCCAGGGCTTCGCGGCGCGCCGGGTCGTCCATCAGCGCCTCGATGGCACGCGCCAGCGCGGGCGCGTCGCCGGGTGGCACCACCACGCCGCAGCGGCCCACCGCGTCGGCCAGTTCGGTGCCCGCGCGGCAGGTGGCCACCACGGGTCGCCCGCTGGCCAGCATGTTGGTCAGCTTGGACGGCAGCACCAGGTCTTCGGCCTCCACGCTCTGCGGCAACAGGTGCGCGTCGGCCAGGCCCAGCAGCTCGCCCAGGCGATCCAGGGGCTGCAGGGGGAGCAGGCGAAGGTTGTTCAGCTCGCGCTCGGCGGCCTCGAGTTCGGTGCGCATGGCGCCCTGGCCGCAGACCACGAACACGATGTCGGGACGGTGGGTCAGTGCGCGCGCCGCCTGCACCACCGTCTCCAGGCCCTGCTTGGCGCTCCAGCTGCCCGAGAACAGCGCCACGCGCGCGCCGCCGGGCAGGCCCAGTTCGGCGCGGTAGGTGCTGGTGCCGCGCAGCGGGCGCACCGCCTGCACGTCGGCCCAGTTGGGAAAGCGCAGCGCGCGCTGCGCTGCCACGCCTTTGCGCAGCAGGTGCTCGTGCATGCGCCCCGAGATGGTGGAGACGGTGTCGAAGCGGCGCAGCAGCCAGGACTCGGCGCCCAGCGCGAGCCGGCGCAGCAGGCCCTGGCACAGCAAGCCCATCTTCAGCGCGACGTCGACCTCGAAGTCCTGCACGTGCAGCCAGGCGCGCGCGCCGGTGGCGCGCGCCGTGAGCCAGCCCATGGGCGCGCACAGCAGCGCGGGCGCCACCACCATCACGACCTCGGGCCGCCAGGCCCACTGGCGCAGCAGGATGGGCAGCGAGGCGAGCGCGAAGCTGGCCAGGTGCAGCACGCGCTTGAGGCCGCCAGGGCGTGAGGGCACCCACAGCGGCGCGCGCCACACGCGCACGCCGCGCCAGGCCTCGTGCCGGTACGGTGGCCAGCGCCACGCGGGGTCCACCTGCCAGGCGGGGTAGTAGGGCGGGGCGCAGACCACGCGCACCTCGTGCCCCTGCGCGGCCAGCCACTCGGCCATCTCGCCCGAGTACTTGCCGATGCCCACCGGTTCGGGCGCGAAGTTCGCGCTGACGAGCAGGATCCTCATGGCTGGCGCGCGCCCAGACCGTCGGGCGCCGTCGGCGCACCGGGCTCATCGGGGGCCTGCTGGGCGGCGCGCGTCATCTCCCGGGTCTTGAGCTGGATCATGTACTCGTACATGCTTTGCAGCACCGCGTAGGTGAAGCCCGCGCGGCCGTCCAGAAAGCCCGCGCGCGCCACGTAGAGCAGCGTGAACTTGACCAGTGGGCGCAGCGGCAGCCGGTAGAACAGCTCCTTCTGGTGGAAGCGGCGCTCGTGGAAGTCCTTCGCGGTGAAGGCCTTGACGAGGGAGAAGCCCTCGTGCTGGCGGCGGTTCTCCACGATCTGGCGCGCCTCCAGCGTGCTGTAGCTGTTGTGGCGCTCCAGCCAGTGGCTGATGCCCTTGCTGAAGGGGTAGTGGTCGAGAAAGCCCGGCACCTGGCCGGCGGGACCATCGGGCAGCGACACGGGGTTGACCAGGCGTTCGTAGCGCATGCGCTCGGGGCGGAACAGGCGCAGGTAGAAGGGCGAGGTCTGCACGTGCTGCAGCCAGGTGCCGAGGAAGAAGTCGCGCCGCTGCACGCGAAAGGCCACGTGTTCGCCGGGCCGGGCCACCGCCGCGCGCACGGCGGCCACCAGTTCGGGCGTCATGCGTTCGTCGGCGTCGATGTAGAACACCCAGGGGTGCTTGAACGGGATGTTCTTCAAGCCCCAGTTCTGGTGCGCGGCCCAGTTGTCGAAGGCGCGCGACGTGACGGTGGCGCCGAACTCGCGCGCGATCTCCTGCGTGCGGTCGGTGCTGAGCGAGTCGTAGACGTGGATGTCGTCCGACCAGGCGACGCTGCGCAGGCAGCCCGGCAGGTCCTGCTGCTCGTTTTTCGTGAGCACGAGGATGGAGACCTGGGTCATGGCGTGGTACCTCAGTCCAATGAAGCAGAGAAAACGCACCCACGCCGGGTCGTCCAAGCGCGCAGGCGTAGGCGCGGACCGCCGCGCAGGCTGGTGGCCTGCGCAAGGGCTGCAACGCCCGCATGCGCGCTTGGACGGCCCGGCCCGAAGGGTGAGCGCCTGCCAGGGGCGCCCTCGTCGTTGCCAATGCTCGCCAGGCACCCAGCCTGGCTGCGCTTGGCGCCTAGATGGCGCCCCTGGCAGGCGCTCACGTGGGTGCGTTTTCTCTGCTTCATTGGACTTGGCGGGTGCTGATGCGTTGCGCGGGGTGCCCGGCCCACACGGTCCAGGGCTCGTCGATGCTTTTCATGACCACCGACCGCGCCCCCACCACGCAGCCCGGCGCCAGGCGCACGCCGGGGCCGACGAAGGCGTCGGCGCAGACCCAGGCGTGCGGGCCGATGTCGATGGCCCGGGCGACCAGCTGGAAGTTGCGCGAGTGGATGTCGTGCGTGCCGCCGCACAGGTGCGAGCCCTGCGAGATCACGGCGTCGTGGCCGATGCGCAGCGGGCCCATGTTGTAGAGCGTGGCGCCGTCGCCCACGCCCACGCGGTCGCCGATCTCCAGTTGCCAGGGCGCCCAGATGCGCGCGCCCGGGTAGACGTGCACGTGCGCGCCCAGGCGCGCGCCGAACAGACGCAGCAGCGCGCGCCGCCACGCGTGCGCCGGGCGCGGGCTGGTGCGAAACAGCAGCAGCCACACCACGCCCCAGGTGGCGCGCGCCACCCGGTTGCCCAGCGTGAACGAGGGCTGCGTGGCGGGGTCGTTGCCGGGCAGGATCATGAGACGCGCCGGGCCACCAGGACCATGCTCTTCCACAGATAGGGCAGGCGGCCCACGCCGCCGAAGCGCACCGGTTCGAAGCCGTGCTGGCGCAGCAGCTCGGTCAGCGTGCTCCGGCTCCAGAACTTGATGTGCCCGCCGTGCCACAGGGCCGTGTGGTGGTGGTCCCACTTGTCCAGCACGGCGAGGGCCAGGTTCTTGAGGTAGCCGTGGTACGGCGTGGTGAGCACCAGGTGGCCGCCGGGCTCCAGCACCGCGCGCGCGAACGCCGGCAGCAGGTGCGGCGAGTACAGGTGCTCGATCACCTCGGTGGAGACCACGGCCTGGAAGCGGCCCTCGGCGTCGACCAGGCGCTGCGGCTCGTCCTGCACGCCCAGGCGGTGGAAGCGCAGCGCGGGGTGGCGCTCCTGCGCCAGGCGCACGCCGGCCTCGTCCTGGTCGACGCCGCAGACCGTGTAGCCGCGCCGCGCGAGTTCTCCACAGAGGGTGCCGTTGCCGCAGCCCAGATCGAGCACGCGGCGCACGCCCAGCGCGTCGAGCTCCTCGATCACGCGCGGGCCGATGTAGCCGCAGGAGGTGGGCCGGTCGGCCGAGTCCCAGCCGTAGTGGTCGACGACGTTGGTGTTCATGGTGAGACGAAGGAACGTGGGCCGGGGCCGTGTTGCGCGGCCAGATTGAGGATGGACTGCGCCATGGCGTCCACCGTGTAGCGGCTGGCGAAGAGATCGCGCGCGGCGGCCGACATGGCCTGGCGGTGGTCGGCGTCGAGCGAGAGCCAGCGCTGCAGCAGCCGCGCGGTGCCGCGCGCATCGTCGTCGTCGACCAGGCCGGCGCCGGCCTGCTCCACCTCGCGCCAGATGTTGACCTTGTTGGAGATGAGCACCGGCAGGCCGCAGCCCAGGGCCTCGGCCACGGCGATGCCGAAGTTCTCCTGGTGCGAGGGCAGCACGAAGGCCTCGCAGGCGTGCAGCGCGCCCCATTTGTGATCGCCCTGCACCATGCCGAGCCAGTGCACGCGGTGCGCCACCGCACGCTCCTTGGCGCGTGCCTTCAGCAAGGCCAGCTGGCCGCCCTGGTCGGGGCCTGCCATCACCAGGTGCAGGCCGGGGTGGCGGTGCGCCACCTGGCCGAAGGCGTCGATCAGCAGGTCGCAGCCCTTCTTCTCGTGCAGTCGGCCCAGGAAGAGCAGCAGGCGCTTGCCGCGCAGCTCGGGGTGCTGATCGAGGAAGCGCTGCGCGAGCGCGGCGCCATTGGGCGGCGGCGGCCGCGTGCCATAGGCCACCACCTGTTCGCGCGCGCGGTACAGCCAGAACGATTCGCGCGCCAGGCGGCGTTCCTCCTCGCTGGTGAACAGCACGGCCGAGGCGTCGCGCAGCACGCGGTACTCGGCCCAGGGCCAGTAGAGCCACTTCTTCAAATGCTTGAGCGGGTAGGCCTGCTTGAACCAGGGGTCGAGCATGCCGTGCGTGAACACCACGTAGGGCCGGCGCAGCGCGCGGTACACGCGCCAGGTGGCCAGGCTGTGGTACTGCCACAGTCCGTTGACGACGGTGAGGTCGTAGTCGCCGGCGTGCGCGCGCAGCCAGGGGGCCAGGCGCGGGTTGAAGCCGTAGTTGCCGCCGGTGGGGCCCAGGGCGTGCACGCGCAGCGGGTGCCCGGTGACGCTGGGGGAGCTGGGGTCGTCCAGCGTGACGAGGTCCACCTCGTGGCCGAGTTCGCGCAGGCGGATGCCGCGCTGGCGAACCCCTTCCATGGGTCCGCCGCCATGGGCGTCGACGGTGGGAAGAACGTGCAGCAGTTTCATGGGATCAGCCCCGCAGCGCGGCAACGGCCGCCTGATCGATGCCGTGGCGCGCGAGTACCTGGGTGTAGACGTCGAGGTAGGCGCGGATGGCGAGCTCGGGCAGGAAGCGGCGCGACCACGCGACGCAGGTGGCGCTGCGGCGCACGGCCTCGGCGGGCGGCGCGTCCAGCACCTCGGCCAGCACACGCGCGCCGCCTCGGGCCCAGGCGCCGATGTCCTCGTCCGCGCCCAGGCGCGGCAGGTAGCGCGTGGCGGGGCCGCCGATCTCGTTCATCGGTGCGTCGTCGGTGGTGATGACGGGACAGCCGCAGGCTTGCGCTTCGACGATGGGCCAGCCGAAACCTTCCGCGTGGCTGGGGAAGAGCAGCGCGCGCGCCATGGTGTAGGCGGCCTGCAGGCTCTCGTGGTCGAGCCCGCCGGGAAAAAACACCCGGCCTTGCGTGGGCACCTCGGCCAGGGCGGCGCGTTCGGCTGCGCCGGGCTTCACGCCCACCAGCCACAGGGGCAGCGGGTCGGTGCGCTCGCGGGCGTAGGCCGCGTAGATGCGGATCACACCGGCCACGTTCTTGTACCACTGCCCCCCGCTGATGTGCAGCACGATGCCGCGCGAGGCGTCGGGCAGGCCGGCGCTGTACAGCTGGCGCAGGGCGCTGGCCTCGGGCATGGGCGCGAAGGCGGCGTTCAGGCCGTTGTGCACCACCTCGCAGCTCAGCGGGTCCACGCGGCCCAGGCGCAGCAACTCGTCGCGCGTGCGCTGCGAGATGCAGATGAAGTGGCGCGCCTGCGAGAAACCCCAGCGGATGTAGCGCTGGTACAGGCGGCCGGTGAAGCGCGTGGGGTTGCGCGGCTCCTCGCCCAGCGCGCTGCGCAGGGCGAGCAGGTCGTGCACGTGCAGCACCAGCGGGCGCTGGCGCAGCGCCGGCACCCAGGGGCCCAGGGCCTGGTCGGTCAGCACGAACAGGGTGTCGGGCGGCTGGCGGCGCACCTGCGCGCGCAGCCAGCGGGGAAACAGCAGGTACTGGTCGACGTAGCCCGCCCACTTGGCGAGCGGCGTGCCGGCGAAGCGGCGCTGCCAGCGCGGCGCGGGCGACCACAGCTCCACGTCGTGGCCCAGCGCCTCATAGGCGCCCTGCAGCATGCGCGCGAATCGCGGCATGCTCTGCGAGGCCATGAAGGCGGGGTGGGTGATGAGGACGATGTGCATGGCATCAGGCCTGGCTTGCCCGCATGGTGGGTGGCCGGGATGACACGGCGGTGGCGCGTGGCCGCACATGCAGCCCACCGAACAGCCAGGCATTGAAGCGGCACCACGTGGCGACGATCAGGAAGATCACGATGCCCTGCGGCAGGTAGCGCAGGTACCAGACGACCCAGCCGTGCACCGACTCGCCGGTGATGCCGCCCAGGAACAGCTCCCACAGCGACAGCATGCCCACGGCCGACACCAGCACGGTGCCATCGGCGCGGCGCGCGGCCAGCAGGTCCAGCACGGCGAAGGCGGCCAGGCACAGCAGGGCATAAACCGCCAGGTAGGCCGGGCCCAGCAAGGCCACGCCGTGCGCGACCATGGAGCCGGTGCGGTAGCCGCCGAGCGGCCCGCCGTGGGCCAGGTGGGCGAGCAGGTCGCCGGTGGAGTACTGGTGGTCGCGCTTGTCGAGCCGGAAGCCGAGCTTGTTGATCACGGGCTGCGGCAGCGTGAGCACGAACAGGTCCAGTGTGCGGCGCGCGAGCTCGGCGCGGTCCGAATCGGTGAAGGTGTTGGCGAAGGTGAAGGCGTTGTCGTGGAACTTGGTCTCCACCACCCGAGCGAGCAGCGGGTTGTCGAAGTAGCGCTCGTCGTACTGCTGGCGCACGCGCGCGGCGCGGTCGGCGCGTTCGGCTTCCAGCACCTCGGGCTGGCCGAAGGCGCGCCAGGTCTCGCGCACCATCTCCACCGCGTTCACGCCGCCGCGCAGCTTGCGCGCCACCACCATGGCCGTGGCCAGATCGCTCACGGGGATGGCGATGGCGCCCAGCAGGGCCAGCACCAGCGCGGACTGGCCCACGCGCGCCCAGCGCACCGGCTCGCGGCTGCGCAGCAACAGCAGCAGCGCGAACAGCGACACCGTCATGAAGCCCGAGAGCATGACCCCGCGCGAATTGGCCGCCAGGCCCAGCAGCACCACCAGCAGCGCGAAGAACACCAGGTGCGCGGCCTGGCGGTGCCAGCGGCAATAGGCCTGGCCGAACTGCAGCACGTACATGGGGATGAGGAAGGGCGCCCAGGTGAGGAAGGCCATGCCCTGAAGGGTCTTGGCGAACACACCCTCGCGCCCGGCGCCGATCACGAAGGCGAGGAGGCCGAGGTAACCCATGAACCACAGCGTGCCGGTGCCGGGTGGCGTGTACAGGCCCACGCGGTCGAGCCAGCCGCGCAGGGTCGACGGGCGCGCCGCGCCCGCGGGCGCCAGCACCCAGCGGTAGAAGGCGTGCATGCCGATGGCCACCAGCAGGAAGGCCGCGAGCCACAGGAAGGTGGCCACGGGCTGACGCAGGTTCTCGCTGATGGGCACGAGGAAGGCCGACTGGCCGATGAGCGCGCCCATCTGCGTGGTGACGCCGAAGCCGAGCAGCGCGAAGCTGGACACCGGGTGCGTGTGCAGGGCGGGCGTGCCGGCCAGATAGGCCAGCAGCGCGAGCGAGGCGGCGAACACGGTGCAGGCCGAGGCGAGGTTGGTGGTGTCGAAGCCGATCGCCATCTGCACCAGCAGGGCGAGCGAGCAGGTGGCGAACAGGCCGATCTGCACCAGGCCGCCGTAGGTGAGCGTCGCTCGATGCGCGTTCACGCCGTCCCCCTGTCTTGTCCGCGAAGCCGCGCGCTCAACCGGCCCAGGCGCTGGGCCAGCCAGGCGCGGTGAGCGGGCGGCAGCTGCATCACGAAACCCGCGAACAGCAAGGCACTCACCGCCATGCTGGCCGACACGGCGGCCGCGCCATCGCCGGGATGCGCCGCGATCCAGGCCATGCCGGCGGCGCAGACCAGCGCCTGCGCGAACGCGACGCGAAACAGTGCCGATGGCCAGGCCAGGCCCTGCGTGCCCAGCCATGCCGCGGCGCGCGATACCGTGAGCGCCATCACCGCCAGCTCCACCGCCACCAGCACCCCGGCGATGCCGAGCAGGCCCAGGCGCCCGTCCAGCGCCAGCACGCCCAGCACCGTGGCCAGGGCCGCGAACGCCGCCAGCGCCAGTTGCGTGCGCAGGCGGTTCTGGCCGAGCAGGATCGCATCCGCCGGGCGCGCGATGGCGAACAGCAGCAGCGCGATCGAGAAGCCCGCGAACACCGGCGCGTCGAAGGCCAGCTTGCCGTGTGTCCACCACGCGAACAGCGTGGGCGCCAGGGCCTGCAGCACCACCAGCGCCGGGCCCAGCAGGAACACCAGCGTGAGCCAGAGGAAGGCAAAGGTGCCGACGATGGCCGCCTGCTGGCGCTCGCGCAGGAAACCCATGAACTCGGGGAACACCGGGTCGGTGACGGTGGCGATGCCCTGCAGCGAGAGGTTGCTGGCCGTGCGCAGCGTGGTGAAGGCCACCGCCGCGCCCACGCCCAGCAGGCCGCCCACCAGCACGCGCAGGCCCTGCTGGCGCAGCAGGCCGCAGGCGTAGCTCAGGCCCAGCAGGGTGGAGGCGCGCAGGTTGCGCCAACCCAGTGCCCAGTCGGGCGCTTGCAGGTGCACGCCGTGGCGGCGCGCCAGGCGCCAGAGGTCGGCCTGGTAGAGCAGGTTGATCGCGAGGTGCGCGCCGGCCAGGGCACAGGCCGTGCGCCACACGCCGGCGCCCAGCAGCACGGCGGTGGCTGGCGCCAGGCCGCCCACGGCCTGCACCGCCACGCCCCACCAGGCGCCCCGCGCAAAGTGGCCCAGGGCGCTGGCCAGGCGGCCGTACAGGCCGCTGGTGCTGACGCCGAGCCAGATGGCGCCGCTGACCAGCAGCAGGCTGGCCAAGGCCTCGTTCATGAGGCCCGGGGGCAGCGCCTCGGGCGCGGTGAACAGCGCGGCCAGCGCACCCAGCGCGCCCAGGCCCGCCAGCACCAGCAGCTCCAGCAGGCCCAGCCCCAGGCTGTACGGCAGCGCGGCCGACAGCAGCCGGCCCAGGCCCGCGCCATCGCCGCGCGGCACCTGCAGCATGCGGTTGCCCACCACGTTGTGGTGCGCCAGGCTCAGCACGTTGACGAAGGCCGTGGCGGCCAGCACCACCAGCCAGCAGCCGTATTGCGCCAGCGACCAGTGCGACAGGTACAGCGGCACCAGGCCGATCTGCACCAGCACGGTCAGGCCGATGCGCGTCCACGACGCGAGGCTGCCCGAGAGAACGCGCCTGGCCACGCCCACGGCCCGCTCCTCAGGCCCCGCGCAGGCGCGACAACGCCTGGGCGTAGGCGCTGGCCACGCCCAGCGGGTGGTGCCGCTGGGCGGCGCGTTCGCGCGCGCGCAGCGCCAGTTCCAACAGGTACGCGCGGTCGTCCAGCAGGCCCATCAGGGCCGCGCCCAGGGCCTCGGCGTCGCCGCTGGGCACCAGGGCGCCGCAGCGCCCGCCGTCCAGCATCTCCTGGCGCGGCAGGTCATCGTCGGCCAGCACCGCGCAGCCCGCGGCCATGGCTTCCACGAACACCAGGCCGTAGGACTCGTGGTGCGGCACCATGCAGTACAGGTGCGCTTCGCGCATGAGGGCCTGCACCTGCTCGCGCGGCAACTGGCGTTCGTGGCGCAGGGCCTTGAAGCGGTGGCAGAGCGGCGTGTCGCGGCTCACGATGACGGCGCGCACGCGCCGGGACTGCAGCGCCTCGGCGTGCGTGTCCAGGGCCTCGCACAGGGTATCGATGCCCTTGCGCCTGCCGTCCGCGCCGACGAACAGCAGCAGGGTCTCCTCGCGCGCGAACTTGGCGCGCACGGCCGCTTCGTCGAGCACGCGCAGGTGCGGCAGGAAGAAGGGCAGGGTGAGGGCACGCGCGCGGTCCTGTGGGCGCCGCTCCAGGTAGAGCTCGCGCATGGTGTCGGTGTGAAAGTGCAGCAAGGCCGCGCGGCCCGCGCTGGCATCGACGACGCGGGCCTGCGCCTCCAGGAAGTCCGCGCCGCGCGCGAGCACGCGGCGCAGGCTGGGGAAGCCGGTGGTCGCCATCAGCGGCGGCGCGCGGCGCCGGCTGGGCAGCACGAGGCCGCGCAGGTCGCTGCCGTACTGGTAGAGCACGTCGCTGGTGAGCTGGGCGTTGGCCAGGCGGATGCGGGGGAAGGGCAGCGGCGCGCCCAGGCGGCGCGCCACGAAATTGGCGTTGCAACGCAGGCTCTGCCAGGGACCGGGCACGAAGCCCACGTCCAGCGAGGTGTCGAACGCGCTCAGGCGCGCCATGTCGAGCACGCAGCGGTGGTCGGTGTTGTGGCGCTGCACGTTCCAGGCGGCGTTGAGGATGCCCACGCGCAGCGGCGTGTCCAGCACCAGGCCGGGCGCGGTGGCCGTGTCGACGAAGCCGTTCACGCCGCCAGCTCCAGCCCGCTGCGCGCGTTCAACGCGCCGACCGGCTCGGCGTCCAGCGCGGCGTCCACGATGCGCTGCATCACCCGTTCATTGCGGTGTCCGTCGCGCAGGAAGCGCTCGTGGCCGGCGCGGGCGATGCGCGCGCGCCGGCCCTCGTCGGCCAGCGCGGCCAGACACAGCTCGGCGCACTCGCGCGCGTCGCCCCAGAACAGGGCCTCGGCGCCTTCCTGGTACATCGACTGGTGCTCCGCCGTGCGCTCGGCGCACAGCAGGCCGCCCAACGAGGGGATCTCCAGCGAGCGCGTGGTGTGGTTGTCGCGGTTGTCGCGCGAGAGCAGGCCCAGGTTGAGCCGCGCGCACTGCAGCGCCTTGGCGTAGTCGTCGCCGCCCACCGCGCCGCCGGCCCAGTGCGCGCGCAGCCGGTCCCATTCGGGCGCCTTGTGCCAGTTGGGGCCGCGGAGGGTGAGCGGCACGCCGCGCGCCACCAGGTCCAGCAGGAAGGGGCCGCGCTCGGGGAACCAGGAGCCCAGAAACAGCACCTCGCTGGCCCAGGCGAGTTCATCGATGGCGCTGATGCGGCGCGGCGCGTGGTTGACCTCGTCCGCGCTGCGGAACACGCGCATCACGCGCCGCGCGCCCAGGCGCTCCAGTTCGGGCAGGTTCTCCTCGCGCACCACCACCAGCAGGTCGTAGTGCGGCGCAGCCTGGCGGTAGGCCTCGAAGCGCGGGCCGTCGCGCGGGCCGGTGGGGTCGTCGATGTTGTAGTTCACCACGCGGCGCGCGTGCCGGCGCAGCCGCTCGATCACGGCCGGCGTGACCCATTCGCCGCCGTCCACGTGGCACAGGTCGAACGAGCGGCCCTGCAGGGCCTTGGCCAGCGCGGCGTCGACCCAGCGGCCGAACCAGTGGCCGCCCACGTGCCAGGTCCAGCGGTCCACCCAGCGCGAGGGCGGCAGCAGCTCGCGCAGGCTCAGTTGCTCCACGTTCGCGCCCAGGCGGCGCAGCGCATGGGCGCGGTCCAGGCAGGTGCCGCTGCGCGGGCCGAGGTAGAGCACGTCCATGGCAAAGGCCTCAGGCCAGGTCCGCCTGCGGGGACACGAACACCACCTCATGCACATGACGCAGACCGTCCTTCAGCTCGATGCGCGCGCGAAACCCCAGCGCGTTCAGGCGGCTCACGTCCATCAGCTTGCGCGGCGTGCCGTCGGGCTTGCTCAGGTCGTGTTCGATGAGTCCGTCATAACCCACCACCTCGGCGATGGTCTCGGCCAGTTCGCGGATGCTGATGTCCTCACCCACGCCGATGTTGATGAGCGGGGGTTCGAAGCGGCCGGTCACCGCCTCGTCGCTGCCCAGCAGGGCGTCGAAGCGCTCGTCGTCCAGGTTCATCAGGAACAGGCAGGCCTGTGCCATGTCGAAGCTGTGCATGAACTCGCGGCGCGGCTCGCCGCTGCCCCAGATCGTCACGCGGGGCGCATCGGCGACGCGCGCCTCGTGGAACTTGCGCAGCAGCGCGGGAATGACGTGGCTGCTGTGAAGGTCGAAGTTGTCCTCGGGCCCGTAGAGGTTGGTGGGCATGGCCGCGAGGAAGCGCGTGCCGTGCTGGCGGTTGTGGCTCCAGCACATCTCGATGCCGGCGATCTTGGCCAGGGCATAGGCGCGGTTGGTGGGCTCCAGCGGGCCGGTGAGCAGGTACTCTTCGCGCAGCGGCTGCGGCGCCAGGCGCGGGTAGATGCAGCTCGACCCGAGGAACAGCAGGCGCTGCACACCGGTGCGCCAGGCCTCGTGGATCACGTGGGTCTGGATCTGCAGGTTGTCGCGGATGAAGTCGGCCGGCTCGCGCTGGTTGGCCAGGATGCCGCCGACGCGAGCGGCCGCGAGGAACACGTAGTCGGGTTTCGCCTTCTCGAAGAACGCGGCCGTGGCCACAGGGTCGCGCAGGTCCAGCTCGTCGCGCGTGCGAAGCAGCAGGTGCGTGTGGCCGGCGGCGCGCAGCGCGCGCACGATGGCCGAGCCCACGAGGCCGCGGTGGCCGGCAACGAAGATGCGGGCGTCGCGGTCCATCACATCACTCTTCGTAGGCGTAGGACGGGAAACCCGCGAGCTTGACCATGGCGTCGCGCCGCGCGATCTGGAAGTCGGTGAGCACCATCTCGCGCACCAGCGTGGCCAGGTCGGTCTTGGGCACCCAGCCCAGTTGCTCGCGCGCGCGGCTCGGGTCACCCAGCAGGGTGTCCACTTCGGTGGGGCGGAAGTAGCGCGGGTCCACGCGCACGATCACGTCGCCCTCGTTCACGCGCAGGTCGGTGCGGCTCACCGCGGCCACCACGCCGGCCTCGTCCACGCCTTCGCCGACCCAGCTCAGGGTGATGCCGAGTTCAGCCGCGGCCATTTCGACGAACTGGCGCACGCTGTGCTGAACGCCGGTGGCGATGACGAAGTCCTCGGGCTTGTCCTGCTGCAGCATCAGCCACTGCATCTCGACGTAGTCTCGCGCGTGGCCCCAGTCGCGCAGGGCGCTCATGTTGCCGAGGTAGAGGCAGTCCTGCAGGCCGATGGCGATGCGCGAGAGGCCGCGCGTGATCTTGCGCGTGACGAAGGTTTCGCCGCGCAAGGGGCTTTCGTGGTTGAAGAGGATGCCGTTGCAGGCGTACATGCCGTAGGCCTCGCGGTAGTTCACGGTGATCCAGTAGGCGTAGAGCTTGGCCACCGCGTAGGGGCTGCGCGGGTAGAAGGGCGTGGTCTCGTTCTGCGGGATTTCCTGCACCTGGCCGTAGAGCTCGCTGGTGGAGGCCTGGTAGAAGCGGCAGGTTTTCTCCAGCCCGTGCAGGCGGATGGCCTCGAGCAGGCGCAGCGTGCCGATGGCGTCGGTGTCGGCGGTGTACTCGGGCGTTTCGAAGCTCACGGCGACGTGGCTCATGGCGCCGAGGTTGTAGACCTCGTCGGGGCGGATCTGGCCGACGAGGCGGATGAGGTTGCTGCTGTCGGTGAGGTCGCCGTAGTGCAGCACCAGGCGGCGGTCGGCCACGTGCGGGTCCTGGTAGAGGTGGTCGATGCGGTCGGTGTTGAAGGACGAGGCGCGGCGCTTGATGCCGTGCACCTCGTAGCCCTTGGCGAGCAGCAGCTCGGCGAGGTAGGCGCCGTCCTGGCCGGTGATGCCGGTGATGAGTGCGGTTTTTTGGCTCATGTTCTGCTTCGTTGTGTCTATTGCCTGCGTGCTTGGCGTGTCAGGCCTGGGCCCACGGCTGCTCCGGCTTCAAATGCGGCGCCCTTCGCTTCGCGAAGGGTTCCCTGCGATGCTCGGACGGACGGCCCGCGGCAGAACTCACTGCGCTGGCGTCGCCAGCTCCGTTCAAACAGCTGCCGCAAGTCAGAGCACGAAGCGCGCTGCGCGCGCGGCCGTCCGTCCTGCGCTTCTCGGCGCCGCATAGGCGCCTGCGCAGCCNNCGCCTGCGCAGCCGTGGGCCCAGGCCTGACTGAGACAGGGCTGGCGCTCAAGCGTGGGTATGTCGGTGTCGCGGGGGCTGAAACCAGGTTGGCACTCAAGCGCTGGTGTGCTGGCACCTCGCTGGCCTCGGGCTTGGGGCATGGGCTGGCGGGCGCCTGTGCGCTGCCGAGAAGCGCAGGGCAACCGGCCAGCGCGCGCAGCGCGCTTCGTGCTCTGACTTGCGGCGGCTGTTTGAGCGGAGCGCGCGAAGCGCGCGCAGCGAGTTCCGCCGCACGGCCGGTTGCCCGAGCATCGCAGGGAACCCTTCGCGAAGCGAAGGGCAGCGCAGTGAAGCCCGCCAGCCCATGCCCCAAGACCGAGGCTCGCCAACCAAGCAACGAGTGCCTCACGGTTGAACCCCCACCCCATGGAGGCCAGCAAACCGCGACCGCACGGCGGGGTCGATGGCGCCGACGAGGGCGTTGGCGAACTCGGCCTGCACCCGATGGGCTTTGGCCGTGTCGCGGTCGATGGAGGAGACGCGCACGAGCATGCCGTCGGGGATGCGGCCGCGCAGGCCGTAGTGCAGTTCGGTGAGCTTCTTGTCCAGGCCGCCGGCGGTGATGTGGTCGCCGACGACGGTCCAGTAGGTGACGGGTTCGAAGCGCTGGCCCAGATGGGTTTGCATGCGGCGCGCGGTGATGGTGTCGCTGCCCAGGGTCAGCGGTACCTTTTCGATGCGCTCGAGCTTGAAGCCCTGGGCGGGATAGCAGACTTCAGGGAGGTGGAGCTGCAGGTTGTCGGTCTGGGCCTTGCCGTAGGCGATGGAGAGCATGACCCGATAACCGCTGGTGTGCATGTAGGTGCGGGTGAGGACCTGGGTGTAGATGGCGTCGATGGTCTGCTGCATTTCAGGATCGACGATCTGCACGGGGACGCCTTGTTGTTCGCGCCATTCGCCGAATTGGGTGGGGACCATGGCCTCAAGATCGATGGGGGCGCGGTCGTCGGCCAGGCTGCCGGTGGGGCGCATGACGGCGGCCATGGCGGCTGAGGTGAGCATCAGGGCCATGAGGACCAGGTTTTTCCAGCTCTGTTTCATTTTTGGCTTTCGTTGCGTTTCATGCCTGCGCTGCCTCTTTGCCTGCGGCCACTGGGTAAACGGCTCCGCGAATGTCCCCCGGACCGGCTGCGCCGGTCCTCCTCCTTTATTTCGCTGCGCCGTTCACCCAGTGTCCGCAGGCCACCAACAAGGCCGGCACGCCAACGTTCGCGGGCGGACGTATTGNNCGAAATAAAGGAGGAGCCAAGGGCGCAGCCCTTGGCGGGGGACATTCGCGGAGCAGGGCGCCGTGGCGCCGCCATCCAGCGAGGTGTCAACGAGCAAGGTATTCATCAAGCCAGCACCCCGGAGGAGGGCGGAGGTGGCGGACGGCGCCGCAGCCCCTCAACGAATTGCAAGAAGCTGTCGAAGGCAATGATGAGCACCAGCGCACTGAGGAACAGCACCATCCCCGCGAAGCCGTGCAGGAAACCTTGCCCCGCTTCGTTGCCGAAGTGGTAGGTGATCAGCGACAGCGCGATCACGCGGATCACGTTCGCGGTGAAGGAGATCGGCACGATCAGCACCGCCAGCGTCACGTTGCGGAACAGCGAATCGCGGCGCACCAGGTTGAGGTACAGCAGGCCCAGGGCCTCCAGCGTCAGCAGCGTCTGAAGGCCCGCGCAGGCGTCGGCCACCAGCAGCATGTACTGGCCGATCTGCAACACCACGCCGTTGCGGCCGATGGGGTAACCCACGGCATAGAGGATGTTCTCGGCCGCGTAGGACACGGCCATCTTCATCGGCATGGTCACCACGTCCACCACCTGCGGCGGCAGCGGCACCATGAACAGCATGAAGAACAGCGCGAACCACTGCGCCTTCAGCGCGGCCCAGCCGCGCAGCAACACGATCAGGCCCGCCAGCAGCCAGATCACCGAGCCGGCCTCGAACACGCCGATGCCTTGCGAGCGGCCGATGGCGTAGAGGAACAAGGCGAACACCACCAGTACCCAGCCGAAGGCACTGCCCGAACGGCCCTCGGCGGCGGCCTCCATCGCGCCCCAGTTCCGCTGCAGCAGCCACAGCGAAATGCCCAGCACGATGGGGCCGTGGTACTGGTCGTCCTGCGCCCAGGGGCCGGTGAACAGGCCCACCAGGGTTGGCACATAGAGGACACACAAACCCAGCAGAATGGGTGCCCATTCAAGCAACTGACGCGCCAGCGTGCCGCTGGCCGCACCGGGAGAACGGCCCATCGTGTTCACATCAACCTCGCGAAATCCGACGGCGCGCCGCGCCCTCAAGTGGGTGGCCGCCGTGGCGGGTTGCCTGGCGGTCTGGGTCGGGGGTTCCCGCGTTCACGCCGCGGTGCTGCACGTGCTGGTGTCGCCGTGGGACAAGCCGGTGCACATCGTCCTGTTCACCGTGGTGGCCCTGGGCGTGGGCTGGCTCCTCGGCATCCGCCGCGCGCGCGACCTGTGGCTGTGCTTCGGCCTGGCGCTGCTGGTGGGCGCGATCGACGAGGGCCTGCAGGCCTTCGACCCGACGCGCTCGCTGGACCTGGACGACCTGCTGGCCAACGCGGTGGGTTCGGCCATCGGCACGGCGGCGCACGCGGCGCTGTGGCATCGGCGTCAGATGAAGGCCTTGCATTCCGAGGACTCCCTCAGCCGTCATTGAGCACGGCGCCCACGAGCGCCACGCCCGTGTCCTGCAGCCGTCGCGTGAACTCGCTGGCGCCGCGCAGGGGCGTGCGGTGGCGCCGCGTCACCATCAGCGCCGCGCCGGTGCGCGCGGCCATGATCTCGGCGTCGGCGCAGGTGCTGGCCGCCGGCGTGTCGATCAGCACCACGTCGCTCTGCTCCATGGCGTGTTCGAGCAGGTCGGCCAGCTGGGGCATGCCCACCAGCTCCTGCGGGTTGGGCGGCGCGGCACCGGCGGGCAGCACCCGCAGGCCGGGCAGGCCGGGCACGTTCTCGATGACTTCCAGCCCCGCGCGGCCCGCGAGCACGCCCGCAAAGCCCGCGCTGTGCCTGGTGTGGAAGAGCGCCTGCTGGCGCGGCTTGCGCAGGTCGCCGTCGATGAGCAGGGTGCGCTGGCCCTGCTGGGAGAAGGCCACCGCGAGGTTGGCCGCGAGGAAGCTTCGGCCGTCGCGCGGCTGGTGGCTCACCACGGTGAGCACCTTGCGCAGCGGATCGCCGTTGAACCAGCGCAGCATGAGCTGGCCGCGCAGCGCGCGCATCTGCTCGGCCACTTTTGAAAAGGGCTTGTAGGCCGTGATCAGTTCGCGCGAGAGCGTGCCTTGTCCGTCGCGCAGGTAGCCGTAGTTGAACTGGGTGGACAGCGCGGCGTCCAGGTCGGGCCGGGCGATGAGCTTGAGCGCGATGGCCGCCTCGCCGAAGGGCTCGCCCTTGCTGCGCTGGCGCTCGATGATGGGCTCGATGTCCTGCTCGCGCAGCAGGCCGCGCGAGACCAGGATTTCGCCGATGGCGCTGGCCGGCTGGATGCGTTCCGGGGCGTTCATGCGGACCCCTTGGCCATGTTGAAGCGCAGCGGGCGGATCATGCCGCGCGCCGAGCCCACCTGACCCAGCAGCGGCAGGTCGCCCAGGGCGCTGAGGTCGTCGATCGAGCGCACGCGGCGGCGCGCGAACTCGAGCGCGGTGGCCAGCAGCACGCCCAGCAGGCCGCCCAGGAAGATGGCGATGGCCACGTTCAGGCGCGTGCGCGGACCCGAGGGTTCGGTGGGCGGCACGGCCGGGTTGAGCACCGAGATGTTGGTCTGGTTGGCCTGGCTCTCCAGCGTGCTCTGCGAGGCGCGCTGGCTCACCGTGTCGAACAGGCGCTGGGCCGATTCGATCTCGCGGCGCAGCACCGCCATCTCGTCGCGCTGCTGGTTGAGCTCGAGCACGCGCGATTTCTGCTCCTGCAGCGCCGCACGGAGCTGGGCCTCGCGCTGGCGGTTGACTTCGTAGGTGGTGGTGATGGAGCCGGTGATGCGGTCCGTCTCGGTGCGCAGTTGCTCGCGCAGGGCGTTCAGTTCGGTCTGCATGCGCTGGTGCTGCGGGTGGTTGGCGCCCAGGTTGACGCTGGCCTCGGTGAGCTTGGCCTCCTGGCGCGCGATGTCGGCCTTCAGTCCGTTGATGAGCGGGCTTTGCATCACCTCGGCGATGGAGTCGCCGTCCTTGTGCTGGCGCTTGCTCTGGCTGTCGGTGGTGGCGGCCTGGATGGCGGTGAGCTGGCTGCTGGTCTCGTTGAGCTTGGCGGTCTCGAAGTCCAGGCGCTCGTCGGTGCTGGTGATGCCGTGGCGCTGCTGGTAGTCGGAGAGCGCGCGCTGCGCGCGTTCCAGGCGCTCGCGCGCGCCGCGGGTCTGTTCGTCGAAGAAGCCGGCGTACTGGCGCGCGGGCTCGGTGCGCAGGTCCAGGTTGACGTCAACGTAGGCCTGCGCAAAGGCGTTGGCCACGGCGGCGGCGAACTTCGGGTCGGTGCCGATGTATTCGATGTTGATGACGTTGCTCTCGCGCGAGGGCTTCACGTCCAGGTTGCGCTTGAGCAGCTCGGCCAGCCAGTCGATCAGGCTGCCGCGGCTGCCGGTGGCCTCGGCCCACTGGGCCTGGATGGCGGCGCTGCTGTCCATGCGCAGGTTGCGCACCACGCGCTTGGCGACGCGGTCGCTCTTGATGATGTCGACCTGAGTGGCCATGTAGCCCGGCGCCATCAGGCCCGCGAGCATCATGCCGCTCACCGGGTCGGGGGACTTCACGTCCAGCACCACCGAGGCGGTGGCGGTGTACTGCTTGTCGGCCATGAAGGAGACCACGGCCGTGGTGCCCACCACCGCCACGAAGGTGAGCAGCAGCACGAGCCAGCGCGCGCGCAGGATGAGAAAGAACTGATGAGGGGTCATGGCGCGCACCGCTTCAGAAAAGGCTCTCGCGCACGTAGAGCACGTCGTTGGCCTGCACCTTGTCGTTCATGGCGGGCTCGATCTCCAGGATCGATCCGTCGGCCTGCTGGCGGTGCAGGCGCAGGCGGCTGAGCGAGCCGCGCGGCGTGGGGCCGCCGGCCTGGGCCAGGGCCTGCATCACGGTCATGCCGCGGTCGATGCGGAAGGAGCCCGGGCGCTGCGCTTCGCCGAACACGTAGAAGGTGGGCGCGCGGTGCACGTAGACCACGTCGCCGCCGTGCAGCACGATGTCTTGCGCGCCGCCCGCTTTCAGGAAGAGGGCGGGCAGGTCGATCTCGGCGCGAAAGGGCTGGCCGTCGCGTTGGCCCGTGACGATGACGATGTCGTCGCCGGCGGGGCTGGCGCCGCCCGCGTTGGCGAGCATGTCACTCAGGCGCGTGTTGGGGCTTTCCAGCGGGAAGCGCCCGGGGCGGCCCACCTGGCCCAGCACCGAGACCTGGCTGCCGCGGATCTGCGTGAGCAGCACGGTGACCTGCGGGTTCTGCAGGAAGCCGCCGGTGCGAAGGGCCTCGGCGATGCGCCGCTCGGCCGTGGCCACGGTGAGCCCACCCACGCGCACGCTGCCGATCAGCGGGTAGCTGATGGTGCCGCTTTCGGTGATGCGGGTTTCCAGCGCGAGGTCGGGGTTCTGGAACACCTGGATGCGGATCACGTCGCCGGCGGCGAGCGGGTAGTCGCCGGAGGAGGGCGACTGCGCGAACGCAGGATTCCACAGGGCGAGCAGGACCAGCAGACGCGCCAGCCAAGCCAGGCCGGGCATGCCGCGGAACCGGCTTTGCCGGGCCGCAGGCATGGCCCCCTGGAGGGGGTCGCGCGAAGCGCGGCGGGGGTGCTTCATTTGAGGCCCTGGATGCCGCGTTCGAGCACGTTGCTGGTGTCGTCCTTTTTCGGCTCTTCGGTGACCGATGCCGGTGTGGCCGGCGCCGTCTCACCGGACCCGGCCGCGGCCTGCTGGAAGTCGCCCACGTAGGTGACGGTGGTGGCCGCGCGCAGGCGCTTGATCTCGTTGTTCATGACCTCGACCGCGGTGCGGTTGCCCAGGTACTGGGCGATGCCGGCGCTGGCCTGTTCCTCGCCCACGGGCATGCTGCGCGAGGCCACCACGCGGATGACGGTGGCGTTGTCGCCGACCGGCACGACCAGGCTCTGGCCGTCCTGCAGGGCATGCAGCCTGGGCAGCAGGTCCAGCGGCACCTGCTCGGCCGAGCGCGTCGCGCTGCCACCGGTGAAGGCGATGCCACGCTCGCGCAGCATGGCCACCACGTCTTCCATGCGGCGGCCTTCCCTGGCCATGGTCTGCAGCGTGTCCATCACGGGCGTGGCCTTGCTGATGCGCAGCTCCTGCAGGTTGAACACGCGGCGCTCGGAGAAGAGCGCGGGGTTGTCCTGGTAGTACTTGCGGATCTCCTCGGGCGTGGGCTTGGGCGCGGCCGATGTGACCTGCTGCAGGTAGGCGCGCGCCAGCACCTCGCGGCGCGCCGCTTCGAGTTGGGCCACCACGTCGGGCGAGCGGTGCAGCTTCTGCTCGGTCGCCTGGTCCACGGCGAGCTGCTGGTCGATCAGGCGCTCCAGCGCCTGGCGGCTGGCGGCCTGCACCGCTTCCTTCGAATCGGCATTGACCGGCGTGCGGCTGAGGACCTGGTTGATCTGGTGCACGGAGATCTCGCTGCTGCCCACCTTGGCGGCCACTTGCGAGGCCTGCGCGGGCCCGCCTTCGTCGGCGTTGCCGCAGGCGGCCAGCAGCAGGAGGGAGGACGCGCACAGCGCGCTCAGCAGACGGCGCGGCAGCGCCAGGGTCGGGCGGTAGGTGTTCATGGTGGGGACTCCTGAAGGGAGATGGCGCGACGCCAGTCGCGCCGTGGAAAGGTGTCTCAGGGCTTGAACAGGGGCTTGCCGTCGGCACCGGTGATGCCTTCCCAGCGCGTGACCAGCGTGGAGGCCACGGCCGGCGGCAGGGCCGCGTAGCCCAGCGACTGCGCGAGCTCGGCACCGTTCTGGAACGCCCAGTGGAAGAAGCGCAGGCTGTTGGCGGCCTGCTCGGCACGCTCGGGCTTGCGCGGCATCAGCACGAAGGTGGCGCCGGTGATGGGCCAGGCCTCGGGCGAGGCTTGCTGGGTCAGCATCTGACTGCTGGAGGCGTTCCAGTCCACGCCCGTGCTCGCGGCGCGGAAGGCCTCGGTGCCAGGCGCCACCCACTGGCCCGCCGCGTTCTGCACGATCGCGTGCGTCAGGCGCGATTGCTGCACGTAGGCGTACTCCACGTAGCCGATGCTGTTGGACACGCGGGCCACGAGGGCGGCCACGCCGGGGTTGCCGCGGCCCCCCGCGCCCAGCGGCCAGCCCACGGTGGCGCCTTCGCCGATGCGCGAGCGCCAGTCGCTGCTGACCTTGGACAGGTAGTTGGTGAAGATGAAGGTGGTGCCCGAACCGTCGGAGCGGTAGACCGGCGCGATGGTGGCGTCGGGCAGCGGAAGGTTCGGGTTGAGCGCCTTGATCGCCGGGTCGCTCCAGCGCGTGAGCTTGCCCATGTAGATGTCGGCGAGCACGGCGCCAGTGAGGCGCAGCTCGCCCGGCTTGACGCCGCGCAGGTTCACCACGGGCACCACGCCGCCGATGAGCGCCGGGAATTGCACCTGCGATTTGCGTTCGAGTTCCTCGTCCTTCAGGGGCGCGTCGGTGGCGCCGAAGTCCACCGTGCGGCTGTCGATCTGGCGGATGCCGCCGCTGGAGCCGATGGCCTGGTAGTTCACCTTGATGCCGGTCTCGCGGCTGAAGGCCTCGGCCCACTTGGCGTAGGCCGGTGCGGGAAAGGTCGCGCCGGCGCCGGTGATGTCCTGCGCGCTGGCACCGATGGAGGCGGCCGCGCACATCGCCAGCAACAGGGCCCGTGTCGAATGGATCGGCGTCGCGAACATGGGGCTGTCTTCTTTCATCCGGTGGTGCAACAGGTGGGCGGCAGTCTAGGAATCCAGTACGTCAAATGTGTGACTGGGGGCGCCCGCCCATGGTCCATACGGCTCATGCCGGCAAAGGGTGAGGCAGCGGTGCATGCAATCAAAACGTCACCCCGGCTTCCTACGATCGCGCCACTTTCGAACGAACCCCTACATGGCTGCTCAAATCCTTGTGGTCGAAGACGAGCCGGCCATCCAGACACTGCTCACGGCGAACCTCGTGCGGGCCGGCCACGCGGTGCGCTGCGTGGGCGGCGCCGAGGAGGCGCGCGAGCTGCTGCTGCAGTGGCGTCCCGACCTGCTGCTATTGGATTGGGAGCTGCCCGGCATGTCGGGCGTGGACCTGATCCGCGTGCTGCGCAGCGACCCGAAGCAGCGCGAGGTGCCGGTGATCCTGGTGTCGGCGCGCAATGAGGAGCGCGACAAGATCGCGGGCCTGGAAGTGGGCGCTGACGACTACATCACCAAGCCCTTCTCCACGCGCGAGCTGATCGCGCGCATCGGCGTGGTGCTGCGCCGGCGCGCGCCGCAGGCGAACGCCGAAGTGGTGCGCCTGGCCGGCATCGTGCTCGACCCGGCGGCGATGACGGTGAGCGCCGCTGGCCGTCCGCTGAGCATCGGTGGCACCGAGTTCCGCTTGCTGCACTTCCTCATCACGCACGCGGACCGCGTGTACAGCCGATCGCAGTTGCTCGATCACGTGTGGGGCGCGGACTTCGTGGGGGACGACCGCACGGTGGACGTGCACATCAGCCGACTGCGCAACGCGCTGTTGCCGGCGGGGCTGGACCGCATGATCCGCACGATTCGGGGGAGTGGGTACAGCTTTGCGTTGGAGCCCTTGGTCTGAGCTTTTCGTTCCACCGTTTTGTGTGGATCGAGGCGCCATGGCGCCCTGTTCCGCGAATGTCCCCCGCCGAGGGCTTCGCCCTCGGCTCCTCCTTTATTTCGCTCCACAGGGCGCCATGTCACCTCGATCAGCCCGCACTCAGGCACGCCAGCGTTTGCGCTCCACTGTGTGGGCGGCCTGAGGACGCTGGGTGAACGGCGCAGCGAAATAAAGGAGGAGGACGGCGCAGCCGTCCGGGGGACATTCGCGGAGCCGTTCACCCAGTGGCCTCAGGCGAGCAGAAGCGCAGGAACGCAAGGCACAACCAGAAGAGACGTAGTCCGTTCGGACCATTCCCGACGCAAGGCACCGCAGAAACCTCCTCCAAACGCTCCGGTGTAACCCCTTCTTCATGAGCGGTTCGTAAGGTTGGATGGGTGGCGCAACGAGCCGCTCGTCATCGCTTCAGAAGGTCCATCTCCATGTCCCAGAAATTGTTTGCACGGGCACCAAAGCTTCAAGGTGTCGCCCGAGGCTTCACTCTGCTGGAGCTGCTGGTGGTCATGGTCATCATCGGCCTGCTCGCCGGCTTCGTGGGCCCGCGCTTCTTCTCGCAGGTCGGCAAATCCGAGGTGAAGACCGCGCAGGCGCAGATCACTGCCTTCGGCAAGGCGCTCGACCAGTTCCGCCTGGACATGGGCCGCTACCCCACCAGTGACGAAGGCCTGGGCGTGCTCGTGGAGCGCGTGGCCGGCGACCCGCGCTGGAACGGCCCCTACCTGAGCAAGGTGGCGCCGCCCGACCCCTGGGGCCAAGCCTATGTGTACCGCTCGCCCGGCGAACACGGCGAGTACGACCTGATGTCCTACGGCAAGGACCGCCAGCCCGGCGGCACCGGCGAGAACCAGGACATCGTGAGCTGGTGAGCGGGTCGCTCAGCACGGTCATGCGCTTTCGCATCAAGTCCTTCCAGCCCGACCTGCGGCTCGTCACGCAGACGGTGGACGCGCTCGACGAGGCCGAGGCGCGCCGCCTGATGGTCGAGCGTGGTCATGAGGTGGTGTCGGTTCGGTCGGACGGGGGCGCATTGGGCGGTGCCCGTCGCAGTGCGGCGTTTCCGCTCGTGCTCTTCAGCCAGGAACTGCTGGCCTTGCTGCGCTCGGGCGTGGGCATCGTCGAGGCGGTGCAGACGCTGGTGGAGAAGGAGAGCAAGGCCGCCACGCGCGAGGTGCTGGAGCGCATCCGCGCGGCATTGCGCCAGGGCCTGACCTTCTCGGCCGCGCTGCAGGCGCAGCCGCACGCCTTCACGCCGCTGTACGTGGCCACGGTGCGCGCCAGCGAGCGCACCAGCAGCCTGGCCGAGGCGCTGGAGCGCTACGTGGACTACGCGCGCCGCGTGGACGAGATCAAGGGCAAGCTCATCAACGCGGCCATCTACCCGGTGATGCTGGTGCTGGTGAGTCTGCTGGTGATCGGCTTCCTGATGGTCTACGTGGTGCCGCGTTTCGCGAACGTGTACCAGGACATGGGCGACAAGCTGCCCTGGGCCTCTCGCTGGATGCTGCACTGGGGCCAGGCGGTGGAGCAGAACGGCATGGCGCTGGTGGTGGCGCTGGGTGGCGTGGTGCTGCTGGCGGCGTCGCCGATGGGGCGTGGTGCGTGGGCGCTGTTGTTGCAGAAGCTGTGGACGCTGCCGGCGATCGGTGATCGTCTGCGGGTGTTTCAACTGGCGCGGCTGTACCGCACGGTGGGCATGCTGCTGCGCGGGGGCATTGCGGTGGTGCCGGCGCTGGAGATGGTGCAGGGCCTGTTGTCGTCCGGTCTGCGCGAGAACCTGGCGGCCGCGGGTGCTCAGGTGCGTGAGGGTTTGCCGCTGTCGGGCGCGCTGGCTGCGCACGGGCTGACCACGCCGGTGTCGTTGCGCATGCTGAGCGTGGGCGAGCGCACGGGCAACATGGGCGAGATGATGGAGCGCGCTGCCGCTTTTCATGACGAGGAGTTGGCGCGCTCGGCGGAGTGGGCCACGCGGGTGGTGGGGCCGGCGCTGATGCTGGTGATGGGTGTGTTGATCGGCGCGATCGTGGTGCTGATGTACCTGCCGATCTTTCAACTGGCGGAGTCGATTCAATGAGTTGCTTCGCTTGTGTGCTTGGCTTTCGTGGCGGATTGCAGGCCGCTGCTTCGCGTGATCGAGGCGCCGCGGTGCCCTGTTCCGCGAATGTCCCCCGCCAAGGGCTGCGCCCTTGGCTCCTCCTTTATTTCGCTACACAGGGCACCGCGTCCCCTCGATCCAGGAACACGTTGGAACTCCAGCGGATGGCGTGCCTGCACGCGGGCGGACCGAGGACGCTGGGTGGACGGCGTAGCGAAATAAAGGAGGAGGGCCGGCGCAGCCGGCCCGGGGGACATTCGCGGAGCCGTCCACCCAGTGGCCTCGGTCAACAAACCAAGCCGGCGAGAAACAGGAAGGCAAAAAACAAATGAACGCCCCCGCCGACCTGCAAGCCCTGATCGCCGCCTTCGAACCAGAAAACTTGCGGCGTGCCAAGAAGGAAGCAGCGCAGAAAAACCTGCCCCTATCGGCCGTCCTCGAAGCCCAGGGCGAACATGCCGACTCCATCTCGCAACGACTCGCCCGCACCGCCGGCCTGCCCTTCGCCGACCACCAGCGCCTCAACACCCTGCAACCCGCCTTCGATGCGCTGCCCTACGCCGAGGCCATGCAGCACGAGTGCCTGTTCATGCGCAACGAGCAAGGCCAAGGCGTGCTCGTGGTGGCCGACCCCTTCGACAACGACCTGCTCTCCTGGGCGCAGGAGCGTGTGCGCCGGCCCATGGCGATCGTGGTTGCCTCGCGTGGTGACATCGAGGCCTATCTCGCGCGGCACGAAGAAGACCTGCGCGCCATGGACGGCCTGTCCACGATGACCGGTGAGGCCGATGAAGGCCATCGCGTCGAAGACATTTCGCTGCGCAGCATCAGCGAAGACACCAGCCCCGTGGTGCGCCTGGTCAACTCCACCCTGTATGACGCGCTCAAGGCCGGCGCCAGCGACATCCACCTGGAGACCGGCCCGGCCGGCATCGCCATCAAGTACCGCATCGACGGCGTGCTGGCCACCGTGGGATCGATTGCCGGCAGCGACACCGCCGACCAGGTGATCTCGCGCATCAAGGTGATGGCCGAACTCGACATCGCCGAGCGCCGCGTGCCGCAGGACGGGCGCTTCAAGGTTGCCGCGCGCGGCCGCGCCATCGACATCCGCGTCTCCATCATGCCCAGCATCCACGGCGAAGACGCCGTGCTGCGCGTGCTCGACAAGGAACGCCTCGCCGGCGACATGAGCGGCCTGCGCCTGGACGTGCTGGGCTTCGACGCCGCCACCATGGCCGTGCTGCGCCGCCTGTGCAACGAGCCCTACGGCATGGTGCTCGTCACCGGCCCCACCGGCAGCGGCAAGACCACCACGCTGTACGGCGCGATCAACGAGATCCACCACGGCCACGACAAGATCGTCACCATCGAGGACCCGGTGGAATACCAGTTGCCGGGCGTGCTGCAGATCCCGGTGAACGAGAAGAAGGGCCTCACCTTCGCGCGCGGCCTGCGCTCCATCCTGCGGCACGACCCGGACAAGATCATGGTGGGCGAGATCCGCGACGCCGAGACCGCGCAGATCGCCGTGCAGGCCGCGCTCACCGGCCACCTGGTGCTCACCACCGTGCACGCCAACAACGTGTTCGACGTGCTGGGCCGCTTCACGCACATGGGGCTGGACCCGTACAGCCTGATGGCCGCGCTCAACGGCATCGTGGCCCAGCGCCTGGTGCGCGTGTTGTGCAACGACTGCGCGGAAGAAGAGACGCCGGATGCCGACACCCTGGCGGCCCTGGGCGCGAAGGAGGGCGAGTCCCTGCGCCTGCGCGCCGCGCGCGGTTGCGCGAGCTGCCGGGGCACGGGCTACAAGGGCCGCAAGGCCGTGGCCGAGCTGCTGGTGCTCGACGACGAACTGCGCGAGGCCATCGTGCAGCGCGAGCCGGTGCGCCGCGTGAAGGAACTGGCCTTCGCCAAGGGCACGCGCGAGCTGCGCGACGCCGCGCTGGACCTGGTGCGCCGGGGCGAGACCACCTGGCAGGAGATCCAGCGTGTGGTCCGCTGAATCGCGCCACCTGTGCGTGGCGCTGCTGGAGGATCGCCTGGTGTGCTCGCTCGGCGGCGCGGCCGCGCGCGAGACCGGGATCGACGCGCCGGCCAAGGACGAGCCCGCGTGGCGGCCCGCCGTGGCGGCGCTGGTGCAGCAGTTGGCGCAGCAGCCAGGCCAGGTGGGCCGCGTGTCGGTGGTGCTCGGCGCCGCGTTCGTGCGCTGGCAGCTCGTGGACTGGCCGGCGCAGGCGGGCTCCGACACCGAGTTGCAGGCCTTTCTGCGCTTGCGGTTTCGTGGCGTGTACGGCGCGGCCAGCGCGGCCTGGCGCCTGGCGCATGCGGTGGTGAGCCCCGGGCAGGCGCTGCCCGCGTGCGCGGTGGACGAGGCCTTGCCGGCGGCGCTGGCGCAGGCGGCGAAGGGCGCGAACGCGCGGCTCGTCTCGGTGCGGCCCTATGTGTCGTCGGCACTGGACCACTGGCGCGGCCAGTGGCGCGGCCAGGCGGCATGGGTCGCCGTGGTCGAGCCGGGTCACCTCACCCTGGCCCTGCTCGACGCGCGCGGCCACTGGCTGGGCCTGGGTTCGGTGCGCTGCGCCGAGGGGACCGCGTGGCGCGAGGCCCTGGCGGGATTGCAATCGCGGCTCGCGCTGCAGTCCCCGACGCCCGTGCCCCGCGAGGCGCCGCTGTTCGTGGCCGGCCCGGGCGCGGACGCGTCCGGTGCACCGGGTGGGCGCGCGCTCGTACCCACCGGGGCGGTGGCGCCGCAGGGGCTTGCGCGCCTGTTCCTGGGCATCTGATCCCCATTGAAAACATGAAGCCGCTTCTGATCGACTTCGCGCGTGCGCGCCCGTCCACCTCGCCGTGGGGCTGGCTGGTGCTGGCCCTGGGCGCGGTGGGGCTGGCGCTGGCGATGGGCGACTACCTTGGCGCGCAGGCGCAGTGGCAACAGGCGCGCGAGGCGCATGAGCGACTCGCGGCGCCGGCGGGTGCTGCGAGCACAGGCGCGCGCGCATCGGTGGCTCCAAGCTCGCCGGAGGTGAGCCGCGCCGCCGCACGCGCGCGGCTCGCGCTCGATCAGCCTTGGGGCCGGCTGCTGGCGGAGCTCGAATCGCGCGCCGAATCGCCGGTGGCGCTGCTCACGGTGGAGGCACCGGGGCGCGCCGCGCCGATGCGCCTGATCGCCGAGGCCCGCGAAATGAACCACGCCGTGGCCTATGTCGAGTCGCTGCGCGGCTCGCCGCTGGTGAGCACGGCCACGCTGGCCAGTCACGAGCGGCGCGAGGCCGATGGTGTGCCCGTGGTCCGCTTCACCGTCGAGATCGTGTGGGGAGGGGCCAGGCCGTGAAGCCCGCCGTGAACGACTGGTGGACCCACCCCCGCACGCGCGCCTGGCGCTACCGCCTCAGCCGCCTGGGCTGGCCCCTGTGGGCCGGCCTGGCCGCCACGCTCGCGGCCGTGGCCGCGGGGCCCCTGGTGATCGATCCCCTGCGCGAACAAGCGGCCGCGTGGGAGGCCCAGGCGCAGCAGGCGCGGCGCGAGCGCGCGAGGCGCCCGCCCGACGCCGCCGACACGGCGCAGCGCCAGGCACAAGATTTCGTGGCCACGCTCCCCACGGGCGACGCGGCGCTGGCCGCGGTGCAGGACCTGCACCGCCTGGCGCAGCAGCACGGTGTGGTGCTGGCCTCGGGCGAGTACCGGCTGATCGACGAGGCCTCGGGCCGCTGGCAGCGCTACCAGATCACCTTGCCCGCGCAGGCCGGCGACATGTCGCTGCGCCTGTGGATGGCCGAGGCCCTGAACCGCTGGCCCACCCTGTCCCTGGACGACTGGAGCGCCACGCGCGACCAGGCCGGGCAGGAGCTGGTGCAAGCGCGCGTGCGCTGGTCGTTCTACCTGCGGGCGCCTTCATGAAACCTTCCTCCCTCGTCCTGTGGGCGGCGCTGGCCGCCACGCTCGCGGCCACCTGGTACGCGGCGGGCATCGAATCGCCCGCACCGTCGGACGAGACAGTCGGCGTGCCCGAGCGGGCGGCGCGCCCGCTGCCCACGGGCGTGGTGCCGGCACCCGTGATCACCGGCGAAGCGGTGGCCGTGGCCGCGCCCGCCGCGGCCACCACGTCGCAGGGCGAGCGCATGGCACCACCGCGTGAACCGCTGATGGCGCCGCGCGGCTGGCTGCCGCCCGCGCCGCCGCCGCCCGCCGCCGTGGCCGCGCCCCCACCCACGGCGCCGCCGTTGCCTTACCGCTACCTTGGCCGACTGGAAGGCGGCGAGGGCGGCACCACCATTTTTCTCGCCGAAGCCAGCAACCCCGGCGCCCGCCCGCTCGCGGTGCGCGCGGGCGAGCGCTTCGCCCAGTACCAGGTCGATGGCATCAGCGCGCGCGGCATGACGCTGACCTACCTGCCCCTCAACCAGAAGCAGCAGTTGCTGTTCGGAAACACCCCGTGAATGCCGTGTCGAATGCTCTGTTGACCCCCCCGTCGAACGCGACCTTGCCGCGCGCCTGGTCCCCGGTCGCCGTGCTGTTGTTCGTGCTCGCGGGCTGCGCCGCGAACCCCGCCATCGAGGAAAGCGAGGCGCTGCTCGCCTCGGGCCGGCTGGACGAGAGCGTGCTGCGCCTGGAAAGCGCGATGCGCGAGTCCGGCAACGACCGCGAACTGCGCGCGACCTACTACCGCCAGCGCGACCTCGTGTCCGCGCAACTGGTGGCGCAGGCCGAGACCGAGCGCCTCAACGGGCGCCTCGCCGAAGCGCGCGCGCTGTTCGAGCGCGCCCAGCGCATCGACCCCAACAGCCCGCGCGTGCGCGACGGCCTGATCGCGCTCGACAACGAGGCCCGCGTGGCCAGTGGCCTGGCCGAGGCGCGCGCCCTGATCGGCAAGCAGAACGACGCGGCCGAGCGCCAGTTGCGCGAGGTGCTGCGCATGGCCCCCAGCCACGCCGAGGCGCGCCGCCTGCTCGATCGCCTGCGCGCCGAGGCGCCGCCACCCAGGCTGCCGCCCACCGCGCTGACCGAGGCCTTGAGCAAGCCCATCACGCTCGACTTCCGCGACGTGCAGATCAAGGCCGTGTTCGACCTCATCGCGCGCACCACGGGCCTGAACTTCGTCTTCGACAAGGACGTGCGCGCCGACACGCGCGTCACGCTCTTCGTGCGCGACACCAGCGTGGAGGAGGTGGTCCGCCTCGTGCTCACCACCAACCAGCTCGAGCGCAAGCTGCTCAACCCGAACACGCTGATGATCTACCCGGACACGCCGGTGAAGAAGCGCGAATACCAGGAGCTCGTCACGCGCAGCTTCTTCCTGGCCAATGCCGACGTGAAGCAGGCGCAGACGCTGATCCGCACCCTGGTGAAGACGCGCGACATCTTCATCGACGAGAAGCTCAACCTGGTGATGGTGAAGGACACGCCCGACGCCGTGCGCCTGGCCGAGCGGCTGATCGAGTCGCTCGACATGGCCGAGCCGGAGGTGATGCTGGACGTCGAGGTGCTGGAGGTCACGCGCAACCGGCTGCTGGAGCTGGGCCTGCGCTTCCCCGACCAGATCAGCTACGGCCGGCTCACGCCCGACCTCAGCACCACCATCGTCAACGAGGGCGTCACGCAAAGCAACGTCACGCCCGGCGGCAAGCTGGCCGAAGGTTTCGTGGACCTGCGCAACCGCACGGGTCTCACCTCCTTCGTGGCCAACCCGGCGGTGGTGCTCAACCTGCGCAGCGAGGCAGGCAGCGGCAACACCCTGGCCAACCCGCGCATCCGCGTGAAGAACCGCGAGAAGGCCAAGATCCACATCGGCGACAAGCTGCCGGTGTTCACCACCACCTCCACCGCGAACGTGGGCGTGTCGTCCTCGGTGTCCTACCTCGACGTGGGCCTCAAGCTCGACGTGGAGCCCAACGTCTACCTGGACAACGAGGTGGGCATCAAGGTGGCGCTGGAGGTGAGTTCGGTGGTGCGCGAGATCACCGGCCCGGCCAACGCGCTGGCCTACCAGATCGGCACGCGCAGCGCGGGCACGGTGCTGCGCCTGCGCGACGGCGAGACCCAGGTGCTCGCCGGCCTCATCAGCGACGAGGAACGCAGCGCCGCCAACCGCCTGCCGGGCCTGGGCGACCTGCCCATGGTGGGTCGCCTGTTCTCCAGCACGCGGGACAACACGGGCAAGACCGAGATCGTGCTGCTCATCACCCCGCGCGTGGTGCGCAACGTGACGCGGCCCGAGAGCGCGGACGCCGCGATGCCGGCGGGCTCCGAGTCCAGCGTGGGCACGCTGCCGCTGCAGCTCAAGCGCACGCCGCCTCGCAACCTGTCGCTGTCGAGCTCGAGCGGCGCGCCCGCGCGGCCCATGCCGCCCGCGGCCGCGGCGGTCCGGCCGGCGCCGGTGGAGCCATCACCCACTGGTGAAGAGGCGCCAGCCAATGAAGGGGCCGGCGAGGGCCGGGAGCTGAGGGACGGACCGGTCGGCGCTCAGCCCCGTGCCGCGGGCCAGCCCGGCGCCGGTCAGGCCGGATCGGCTCAGCCCGCGGCCCCGGTCCAGCCGGGGCAGGGCGAGTCGGCGCCCGGCGAGGGTGGCGCGGCGCCGCCACCGCCCGCGGGCGAAACGGCTGCGCCTGCCGCGGCGCCGTCATCGATCACGCTCACGCCCGTGGCCCCGCTGCCGCCGGCCACGCCACCGGCCACATCGCAATGAACCCCCTGGCCCGCACACGCCAACGCGGCTTCACGCTCATCGAGCTGGTCGTGACGGTGGCCATCGTGGCGGTGCTGGCCAGCGTCGCGGTGCCGCTGGTGGAGGTGCAGGCCCAGCGCGCGCGCGAGGTGGAACTGCGCGGTGCGCTGCGCCAGATCCGCGAGGCGCTGGACGCCTACAAGGCCGCCTACAGCGAGGGCCGGATCCAGAACCGGGTGGGCGCCAGCGGCTACCCGCGCTCGCTCGACGAATTGGTCAACGGCGTGCCCGACGCGCGCAGCGCCGAGGGCGCCAAGCTCATCTTCCTGCGCCGCATCCCGCGCGATCCCTTTGCGGCCGAGGGCGATGCGCCCGCCGCGCAGACTTGGGGCCTGCGCGCCTACGGCAGCCCGCCCGACGCGCCCATGGCCGGCGAGGACGTGTTCGACGTGTACTCGCTCTCGCCGCGCCGCTCGCTGCGCGGCGAACCCTACCGGAACTGGTGATGAAGGCGCGCGGCTTCACGCTCATCGAACTGCTGGTGGTCATGGCCATCATCGCCACGCTGCTCACACTGGTGACGCCGCGCTACTTCGCGCAGGTGGACCGCGCGCGCGAGGCCGCGCTGCGGGAGACGCTGGCCGTCACGCGCCAGGCCATCGACCGCTTCCATGGCGACCACGACCGCTACCCGTCGAGCCTGGAGGAACTGGTGGAGAAGCGCTACCTGCGCAAGCTGCCGATGGACCCGATCAACGAACGCAGCGACACCTGGCAGATCCTGCCGCCGCCGGGCCGCGCCGATGGCGAGGCCGTGGCCGGTGGCGTGTGGGACCTGCGCAGCGGCGCCGACGCGGAGGGCAAGGCCTATGGCGAATGGTGAGCGCCCTCGGTGGCGTGCCGCGCTGAAGTCGCGGGCCAGGCGGCAGCGCGGTGTCGGCTACCTGCTCGTGCTGTTTGCGATCGCGGCCATCGGCATCGGCCTGGCCAGCACCGGCGAGGTGTGGTCGGCCAGCGCGCAGCGCGAGCGCGAGACGCAACTGCTCTTCGTGGGCCAGCAGTTCCGGCTGGCTTTCGCCTCGTACCGCGACCGCAGCCCGCCCGGCACGCCGACCGCGCCGACCACGCTGGCCGAGCTGCTGGAGGACCGGCGCTTTCCCACCCCGGTGCGCCACCTGCGCCGGCTCTGGCGCGACCCGATGACCGACAGCACCGACTGGGGCCTGGTCGTGGCGGCCGGGCGCATCGTGGGTGTGCACAGCCGCGACGAGCGCGAACCCCTGCGCACCGCCTTCGCCAGGCGCGACGCCGAGCTCGCGGGGCTCGGCTCGTACTCGCAATGGATTTTTCGGGCGGCCGATGCGGCGCCGCCCGCGGCCCCACCCGCCAACAACACCAACACGCCGACCACACCCGGAGGACCTTCATGAACAGCAGCCCGACCCCGTTCTTCCGCCTCAAGACGAGCGACCTCGAGCACCTGCTCATCACCATCGAAAAATCGCTGGAGGTGCAGACGCGAACGCAGTTCTACCTCTGGGCGCAGGGTGCGCTGCAGGGCTTCGTGCCGCACGAAGCCCTGTGGTGCGCCTGGGGCGACGTGGACGCGATGCGACTGAAGGTGCAGATGTTCGCGCGCGGCGTCATCAACCCCCGCGTGGAAAGCCAGATGACCAACCCCACCGACGGCGTGCTGCCGCGCATGGTGGACGACTGGCTGCGCGGCGGGCGCGCGCCGCGCCTGCTCAGCAGCGAGGGCGGCGAGCAGACCGGCCGGCGCCAGCTCATCGGCGATCTCAAGCGCTGCGGCTTCGACCACGTGGCCGCGCACGGCGTGCGCGAGGTGCAGGGCGAGTACGGCAGCTTCTTCGTCTTCGCCGGCCTGGAGCGCCTGCCCGACCAGCGCACCGCCTACCTGCTGGAGCTGCTGATGCCGCACATGCACCTGGCGCTGCACCGCATGCGCCAGCGCGAGGCCGATGAAGCCTCCACCGACATGGCGCCGGTCACCATCCTGTCCAAGCGCGAGATCCAGGTGCTGCACTGGGTGCGCAACGGCAAGACCAACTTCGAGATCAGCCAGATCCTGGGCATCAGCCCGCCCACGGTGAAGAACCACGTGCAGAAGATCATGCGCAAGCTCAACGTCAACAACCGCGCCCAGGCGGTGGGCAAGAGCGCCACGCTGCGGCTGGTGACGCACACCGACCTGCAAGAGGTCGCACGCTGATCGATCACCTGTCATCAATCACCATCTGAAAGAACTATTGGCGCCGCGGAACAAGCGCGGCGCGTCGCAACCTTCGGTTCCTAAAGTCCTCCTCGTTCAACGAAGAAGCCTGCACGACACACAGCGGGTTTTGAGTTGGCACCGGCAAGAAGTTCCCTCCACTTCCAACCCTCAGGACAGGACCCGACACATGAAACTGAAACTGATTGCGGCCGCGGCCGCCCTGGCGCTTTCCGGCGCTGCCAACGCAGCCATCGACGTCGGCACCGACGGTGCTGGCGATTTCTTCCTCACGATGTGGGACGGCTCGAATTCCTACACCATCGACCTGAACCTGCAACAGAACACGCTGAACACCGACCTGGCCAACCCCGCCGGCTACAGCTTCAGCCTGAACCTCACGTCTGACGCCCTGTTCAACAGCTTCATCGCCGGCGCCAACCTGGGCAGCCTGTCGTGGAACCTGACGGCCGTCGAGACGCAGGGCGCCGACACGGTGACCCAGACGTACTCGGTGCTGCCGCCCACCGGCATCTCCAACGACAACGGCCGCACCATGGCCGCGGGCGTCGGCGCCTTCGCCGGCCTGGTCAACAACGGCATGACCGCCCAAGGCAGCGCCAACTCGGCCGTCTTCGCGGCCAACACCCCCGGCTACGCCAACAACCCGCTGGGCCAGAACCCCTTCGGTCCCAACAACGGCGGCCTGCTGAACTTCAACAACAGCGGTTCGCTGGCGAACAACAGCTTCGAGTCGGGCCTGGGCCTCGTGAGCATGGCCTTCCTGGCCACCGGCACCGCCAACTCGATCTACTCGCCCCTGTCTGGCGCCCTGAGCCCGGTGCGCGTGTACATCGGCCCCGACTACACCCTGCACATCGCCGCGGTCGCCGCCGTGCCCGAGCCCGAGACCTACGCCATGCTGCTCGCCGGCCTGGGCCTGATGGGTGCCATCGCCCGCCGCCGCCGCCAGCAGCAGGGCTGAGTCCCTCCCTCTTCGTTTCCTGCTGAAGGCCACGACGCCGGGCCTTCAGCGGGGAGCGTTCGCCTCCGCATTTTTCCCCTACCCCTGGAGATTCCGATGAAACTCAAGCACCTGAGCCTTGCCTGCGCCGTGGCCTGCGCCGCCGTTTCCGCCCAGGCCGTCGGCCTGAACGACCCCGCCAACGCCGCCGCCAAGGCCATCGTGGACGATGCCGTGGCCAACGGCCGCGTGATGTACATCTCCGGCGCCTCCGCCGTGCAAGGCGGCCTGGGCCAGATCGCCAGCTCGCTGTTCACCGGCACCAACTACTTCTTCATTCCGTCCGCCGCCACCGGCCGCAGCAACAGCGACTACCGCGCTTACGCCGGCAAGCTCACCAACGCCGCCGGCACCTGGGCCGCCGGCACCAACGTGATCATCGTCAACCGCGCCCGTGGCGGCTCGGTCTGGGGCGTGAACCCCGTGGCCCGCGCCGAGGTCATCGAGACCCTGGCCGTGACTTCCGCTTCCTGCTCGGGCGGCTCCGGCACCGCCGCCGCGCCCTTCACCTGCGACACCCTGACCACGCAAAAGCCTGACGCCGGCGTGTCCGACGTGGCTCCCTTCCTGTTCGATGGCGCCTTCAACACCGAAGGCGAACCCGCCGAGCCCGCGCTGAGCCCGTCCGAGCTGGCCACGCTGACCGCTTCGCCGCTGTACGCCCTGGCCTTCGGCCTGCCCGTGACCAGGAACGTGCCCGCCACGGTGTCGTTCAACAAGGCCAAGGTCGCCGCGATCATGACCGGCAACGTCGGCACCTGGAACCAGATCGACGCTTCGCTGCCTGCCGACGACATCCTGGTCTGCCGCCGCGTGAACGGCTCGGGCACCCAGGCCGTGGCCAACATGTACTACGGCAACTACCCCTGCGACACGGGCACCCGCCTGAACGTGCCGGCCGACCGCGAAGCCGGTGCCGCCTGGGACTTCGTGAACAAGTTCGTCGTCGAAGGGGACACGGGCGCCCTGAACGTGGTCGAGAACTCGTCCTCGGGCAACGTGCGCACCTGCCTGGACACCGCCGCCGTGTCCGCCGGCAAGCCGTTCAACGCCGCCGCCAACCCGGCCACGGAAGTGGGCTACACCGCCTACAACACGGCCGACCGCGCTGGCAACACCGTGCGCGTGCTGTTCCGTGACGGCCGCCCGCACAAGGCCGTGGGCGTTCTGTCGATGGACAGCCTGAGCAGCTCGACCACCACCAGCAACTGGAGCTTCCGCTCGCTGGACGGCGCTGGCGAGATCACCTGGACCGGCGCCATCGCCACCCCGCCCGTGGTGAGCGGCACCGGCAAGCACCCCACGCTGGCCAACCTGATCGACGGTACCTGGGACATGCAGGGTTGGATCTCCTTCAACCTGCCCAGCTCCACCACCGGCAACAAGGCCGCGCTGGCAGCGAACTTCATCGCCGCCGCCCGTTCGCCCGCCGTGCTGAACGCCCAATCCGGCCTGCGCTGGGTGGCCGCCGCCATCAACGGCACGCCCGACCCGACCAGCACCGGCCAGGTGCAACGCGTGGCGTACGTCGGCAACGACCAGTGCGCACCGCTGAACCTGAAGTGATCGCTGTTTCCCGCCGGCCGCGAGGCTGACGGGTGTTCAAGGGCAAAACGCGGGCGACCGCGTTTTGCCTGTTTTTGTTTCGCAGTGTTGTGTTGACCCATCCGGTGACGAGAACAACGATGACGAGGAACAGCAAACACCGGTGGCTGGCCTGGGCCCTGGGATTGGCCGCGCTCTGCGGCATGGCGCGCGCGCAGGACGCGCGCTTCGACGTGCTCGAATTCCGTGTCGAAGGCGCCACCCTGCTGCCCGCGCAGACCATCGAGCGCGCGGTGTACGCCCACATGGGCGAGCAGAAAACCCTGGCCGACGTGGAGCAGGCGCGCGAGGCACTGGAGAAGGCCTACCACGGCGCCGGCTACCTCACGGTGCTGGTGAGCATTCCGCAGCAGCGCGTGGACGACGGCGTGGTGCGCCTGCAGGTGACCGAAGCGCCGGTGGACCGGCTGCGGATCACCGGATCGCGCTTCTACAGCCCCGAGGACATCAAGGCCGCCGCGCCGTCGCTGGCCGAAGGTGAGGTGCCCAACTTCCAGGACATGCAGGGCGAGCTCACCGCGCTCAACCGCAGCCCCGACCGGCGCATCACGCCGGTGCTGCGCCCGGGCAAGACGCCGGGCACCGTCGAGGTGGACCTCAAGGTGGAAGACCGCCTGCCTTTCCATGGCAGCCTCACGCTCGACGACCGGTACAGCGCTGACACATCCCGGACACGCGCCAGCGCGAGCCTGCGCTGGGACAACCTGTGGGGACGGCAGCACAGCATCGGCCTGACCGTGCAGACGGCGCCGCAGGAGCCCGACGAAAGCCAGGTGTTCTCGCTCAACTACACCTGGCCGCTCAGTGGAGGAGGCTTCCTGGCCGTGTACGGCATCCGCTCCGATTCGGACGTCTCGGCGGTGGGCACGCTCAACGTGCTGGGCCGCGGCACCATCGTGGGCGCGCGCTACATCCGCCCGCTGCCTGGCGGCGACAGCTTCTTTCACAGCGCCAGCTTCGGCATCGACCACAAGGACTTCGATCAGTCCGTCAACCTCATCGGCAGCGGCGGCTTCAACACGCCCATCGCCTACACGCCGTTCACCATCGGCTGGGACGGCACCTGGCTCGCCGAGCAGCGCACCACGCGCGCGGGCGTCTCATTCAATTTCCACACCAGTGGCCTGGGCGCCAGCGAGCAGGAATTCGCCGACAAGCGCTTCAAGGGCAAACCGTCCTATGCGTACCTGCGCGGCAACGCCTCGCAGGAGCGCAGCTTCGAGAACGGCTGGGGCCTGAACTGGCGCGGGAGCTGGCAGCTCTCGGGCGGCCCGCTGATCTCCAACGAGCAGTTCGCCATCGGTGGCGCGGACACGGTGCGCGGCTACCTCGAATCGGCCGCGCTGGGCGAGGAGGGCTACGCGCTGAGCCTGGAGGCCCTCACGCCGAGCCTGCACAGCCGCCTGGGTGCGGTGGCCGAGGCCTTCAACGAATTGCGCGCGCTCGCCTTCGTCGATGCGGGCCATGTGCGTGTGATCGACCCGATCACCGAGACCAGCAAGTACAGCCTGTCCAGCGTGGGCCTGGGCCTGCGCGCCAAGGGCAGCAACGGCTTGCAGGCCGCGCTGTGGTGGGCCTACCCGCTCAAGGCCCTGGGCAACACCGCGCGCGGCGACCACCGATTGCATTTCAGCCTCGCCTACGAGTGGTGAGCAGGAGAACCCGACCATGAACCGCCAACGCTATCGAATCGTCTTCAGCCGGCACCTCGGCGCGCTCGTGGCCGTGGCCGAGTGCGCGCGGGCGCAAGGCAAGGCCGCCAGCGGCGCGCGCGGCGCGGTGGCGCTGGCAAGTGCGCTGTTGTTCGCCGCACCGGGCTGGACGCAGAACCTGCCAGTGCCCGGCGCCGGTGGGGGCATCCCCAACTTCGTGACGGCAGGGCAGGCGGCCTACCAGGTCACGGGCCACCAGGCCTTCGTGAACCAGGTGGGCAACAAGGCCATCCTCAACTGGCAGAGCTTCAACGTGGGCGCGGGCCACGGCGTGCAGTTCCGCCAGGTGCAGGACCTGAACACCAACCAGCTGGTGCAGGGCGCCAGCTTCACCACGCTCAACCGCATCTGGGACATCAACCCCAGCGTGATCGCGGGCGCCATCTCGCAGGCAGACGGTCAGAAGGCCAACATCATCCTGGTCAACACCAACGGCATCGCCTTCCTGGGCGGTTCCCAGGTGAACCTCAACAGCTTCACCGCGAGCACGCTCAACATCGCGGACAAGTACATCATCAATGGTCTTCTGGGCGATCTCAACGCGCCGCAGTTCGAGCGCGGACTGGACGGCGGCGAGGGGCGCGGTGCGATCCAGGTGATGGAGGGCGCGAAGATCAGCGCCACCAGCCAGGGCCGCGTCATGCTGATCGCTCCGCGGGTGGAGAACCGCGGCAGCATCAGCGCGCCCGACGGCCAGGTGATTCTGGCGGCCGGCTCGCGCGTCTTCCTGCGTGCCGACGACAGCGCCGACCTGAACCTGCGCGGCCTGCTGGTGGAAGTGGACAGCCCGGCCGGCGGTGGCAGCGTGGCCAGCAACTTCGGCCAGCTCACGGCCGAGCGCGGCAACGTGACCATGGTGGGCTACGCGGTCAACCAGATGGGCCGCGCCACGGCCACCAGCTCGGTGCTGGCGAACGGTTCGGTCTACCTGATGGCCAAGGACACCAGTGTCTCCGTCGGCGGGTCGCGTTCGTCCAGCCGTGGCGGCGAGGTGGTGCTGGGCGCCGGCAGCGTGACCGAGGTGCTGCCCGACCTGAGCGACAAGACCACCGTGCAGGATGGCGACAGCGGCACGGGCCTGGCCGAGAAGTCGCAGGTGCGGGTGCTGGGACAGAAAATCCACATGGAGTCAGGCGCCGCCATCGTCGCGAACGCCGGCGACGTGGCATTCACGGCCGTGGACAACCCCACGACGCTGGTTTCCGGCGGTTCGCTCAACGGCGCGGGCAGCGCGCCCTCGACTCAGGCCAGCATCCACATCGCCCAGGGCGCGCGCATCGACGTGTCGGGCTTGCGTGACGTGGAGGTCTCGGCCGCGCGCAACACGGTGGAGGTGGAACTGCGCGGCGACGAGTTGAAGGATTCTCCGGTCAACCAGAACGGCCCGCTGCGCGGACAAAAGGCCTGGGTGGATATCGAGCAGGCCCTGGCCAATGCGGACGCGGGGAAGGACACGCTGATCGCACGCGACAGCCTGCTGGCTTACCGCGCGCGCCTGGAGCGCGGCATCGCCGAGCGCTCCACGCAGGCCGGCACCATCAGCCTGCGCTCCGAAGGCCAGACCATCGTCGAGCAGGGCGCCAGCTTCGACCTCTCGGGCGGCAGCGTGAAGTACACGCAGGACGTCGCCAAGACCACGGTGCTCTCCAGCCGGGGCAAGCTCACCGACCTGGCGGACGCCAGCGCCAGCACGCGCTATGACGCGATCGTGAGCCGCTATGTCGTGAACTACGACAAATGGAACGAGCAGGAGGTGATCGAACTGCCCAGCGCCCAGCGCGTGGTGCAGGGCTACACACAAGGCCAGGACGCCGGGCGCATGAACGTGCAGAGCATGGGCGCGGCGTATTTCAGCGGCAGCGTCGAGGGCCGCACCGTGGCCGGCGAACGCCAGCAGCTCTCCGGCCAACTGCCCCGCGGCGCCACGCTCACCTTCGGTACGGAGGGCGTGGGCGACGCCTTGAAGGACCACAAACTCAACCAGAACGTGGTGATCGCCAACGGTGGCCCGCTGCCGGGCCAGTTCGCGCGCCACGAGGAACTGGTCGATCCGCTCAAGGACACGCTCACGCTGGACGCCGCCCTGGTGGGCGAAGGCCGCGTGGCGCAGCTGGAGGTCTTCACGAACCAGGCCGCCGAGGTGCGTGACGCGCTGCGCACGCCGCAGGGCGGTGGGGTCACCATCGCCGGGCGCCAGGTGAACGTGAACGCCGACATCACCGCGCAAGGCGGGCATATCGACATCACTGCCCGCAACAACGCCAGGAACGTGGTGGCCGACACCACGCTGAGCGTGCGCGACGGCGTGGCGCTGCAGGTGCAGGGCGCCTGGGTGAACCAGCGCCGCGGCGTGCCCGGCGGCGCCGGTGTGGCGCCGGTCATCGACGGCGGTAGCGTGTCGCTGGTGGCGCAGGGCCAGGCCTCCGGCGGCCTGGTGTTCTCGCGCGGCACCGTGGCCTTGGGTGAGGGCGTGCGCATCGACGCCGACGGTGGCGGGCGCGTGGACCAGGGCGGCCAACTGCACGCGGGGCGTGGCGGTGACATCACCATTGGCGGCAACCATGTGCAGGGCCTGGACGGCGCCACGCTGCGGGCGCATGGCATCGAGGCGGGCGGTTCATTGGCGCTCACCAGCGAGCGCGTGCAGATCGGTGGCTCGGGGCAGGGCGATGGCCTGCTGGTGCTGGGGGCGGATGCCTTCCAGCGCGGTGGCTTCGCGCAGTACGACATCCGCGGCCTGCAACGCCTGGACGTGGTCGACGGCGCGCAGGTGGACGTGCGCGTGCAGCAGATCGATCCGGACACGGATGCGCTCACGCGGCCCTCGGGCAGCGCGTTGGCGTCCGTCGGCAGGCCGGTCACGCGCGATGCCTGGGAGCGGCCGGCGGCCTCGATCGCCTTGAGCGCCGGGGATTCGGGCGCGGGCACCGGCGAGCTGCGCATCGGTCAGGGCGCGCGGGTCGATGTGGACCCGGGGGGCCTTATCGAACTGGAGGCGCGCAACAGCATCGAGGTCGAGGGGGCGCTGGTGGCGCGCGGCGGCACCATCGACCTGACCCTGGACCGGAGCTCGGGGTTCTCCTCGGGCTCGCTCGAGACGAACACCCTCTGGTTGGGCGCCAACGCGCGCCTGGACGCCAGTGGCACGCCCCGCATCACCGCCGACGACAAGGGCCTCACGCAGGGTGAGGTGCTCGCGGGAGGCACGGTGAACCTGAACGCGCGCACAGGCTACCTGGTGGCCGAGCAGGGCGCGACGATCGACGTCTCGGGCAGCTCGCCAGTGCAGTACGCGTCGCGCGATTCGCGCGGCGTGAACGTGGAATCGGTGGCCAGCGGCGCGGGCCAGGTGAACCTGTTCGCCGAGGAGGGCCTGCTGTTCGACGCCACGCTGGCCGCGCGCGGCGGCGCACCCGACCGACAGGGCGGCGCCCTGTCGGTGACGCTGTCGAAGACCGCGCGCGTGGAGGGACAGAGCGGCTACGACAGCCTGGCCCGCACCATGGTCCTGTCCAACACGGTCGCGCCGCAGACGGCGGGCCTCGACTTCGGCGATTCCGTGCCGCTCACGGGCGAGGTGCGCGCCAGCATCGGCACCGACGCGCTGGAGGCCGCGGGCTTCGAGCAACTGCGCTTCTCCAGCCGCGACGGCATCGCGCTCGAGCAGGGCCTGGCACTGGGCGATGGCCGCGCGGTGCCGCTGCGCGAGATCCAGCTCGACGCCGCGCGCATCGAGACGCGCGGCGACGCCCACCTGATGGCCGACGCGGTGCGGCTGGGCAATTGGGACGCGAGCAACCGCGGCCGCGTGGGTACCGAAGGCAGCAGCGCGAACAACGGGGTGCTGCGCGCCGACGCGCGCCTGCTGGAACTGGCGGGCAACGTCCGCCTGCGCGGCATGCAGCGCAGCGAGCTCACCGGCAGCGAGCGCGTGCAACTGGCCGGCGTGACGCGCCTGGACGCCGCCGGTGCCTATGAACACAGCGCCACCATCGCCACGACCGGCGATCTCACCCTGCGCGGCGGTTCGGTCTCGCCCACCAGCTTTGCCGATGTGACGATCCAGGCCGCCGGCCGCGACGTGCGCGTCGAGAGCACCGGCGTGGCGGCGCCGGTGTGGTCGGCCGCCGGCAGCCTGCGCGTGGAGGCGCAGAACATCACGCAGGCCGGCCGCGTGATCGCGCCGCTGGGCAGCATCGACCTGGTGGCGCAGAACGAGCTCAGGCTCGAAGCGGGCAGCCTCACCTCGGTCGCGGCGGACGCGGGCCAGGTGCTGCCGCTGGGGCAGATCCAGAACGGCACGCAGTGGGTGGTCAACCTCAACCCGGCCGACGTGCCGGGCGGTCAGCTGGAACTGGACGCGCTGCCCGAGAAGGCGGTCAATCTGTCCGGCGGATCGGTGCAGGTGAAGGAGGGGGCGACGATCAACGTGGCCGGCGGCGGCGACGTGCAGGCCTATGAGTTCTCCGTCGGCCCGGGTGGCTCGCGCGACATTCTGGCTGCTGCGAACACCTACGCCATCGTGCCGGGTTACGCGGGCGGCTTCGCGCCGGGTGATCCGCAGGAAGGTTTGAACCGGGCCGTGGGCACCACGGTCTACCTGTCGGGCGTGCCCGGCCTGCCCGCGGGCACCTACACCCTGCTGCCCGCCCACTACGCGTTGCTGCCGGGCGCCCTGGCGGTTCGCCTGGGCGAGAGCGTGGCCGTGCGCCCCGAGGCCTTCACGCGCCAGGACGGCATCCAGGTCACCTCGGGCTACCTCACCGACAGCCGCGCGGGCGCCACGCGCGAAGGTGGCTGGCGCGCCATCGACGTGCTCACACAGGACCAGGTGCGCGCGCGCTCGGAGTTCACGCTCGCGCGCGCCTCCGGCTTCTTCGGCACCGATACGCTGCGGCCGCAGGACGCCGGGCGCCTGTCCATGCTCACGCAGGGCCAGCTCGAACTCGACGGCCGCCTGATCGGATCGCCGGCCGCCGGTGGACGGGGCGCGGCGGTGGACATCGCCGCGCCGAACCTGGTGATCGCCGGGGCCGACGCCACCGGCATCGATCCCACCGCCACGCGCCTGAACGTGGACGACCTCAATGCCCTGGGTGCCGAGAGCCTGCTGCTGGGCGCCACGCGCGAACGCGACGGCAACACCACCACGCTGACCGTGCACAGCGAGGACCTGAGGCTGGCCAATGGCGGCGCGTCCGCGCTGCGCGGGCCCGAGGTGATGCTGGCGGCGCGCGATACGCTCACGCTGGCCGAAGGCAGCGCGATCGACGCGCAGGGCGCCGATGGCGACGCGGGCCACTACGCCACCGCGGGCAACGGCGCCTTCGTGCGCGCCGCGTCGAGCGCGGCCACCTTCTCGCGCACCGGCTCACCGGACCGCAGCCAGGGCACGCTCAACGCCGACCACAGCGCGGTCGTGCAGGCGGCGCGTTCGATCAACCTCGACGCCACGCGCGACAACGCGTTTGCGGGCGACACGCGCTTCGCGCGCAAGGGCCAGGCGGTGGCCGGCGAGCTCGCGGTGGGCGCGGCGCGCGTGAACCTGGGCTCGCCCGTCGGTGCCGTGGAAGGCATCACGTTCTCGCAGGACGACTTCGACGACCTGTTGGGCCTGCGCAGCCTCACGCTGTCCAGCTACACCACCTTCGACGTCTATGGCAGCGTGGACGTGGGCGGTCGCGACGCGAACGGTGCGCCCACGCTGCAGCGCCTGAGCCTGCAGGGCGGTGGCATCGCAGGCGCGGGCGGCGCGGGCGATCAGGTGCGCCTGGCCGCGCGCGATCTGAGCCTGAGCAACCAGGCCGGCGCGGCCTACAACCCCGGCGCCGCGGCGGGCGCGGGCACGCTCACGCTGCAGGCGGACACGCTGACCCTGGGCGCTGGTGACAAGACCATGGGCGGCTTCTCGGGCGTGGCCATCGACGCCAACACCCTGAACGCCTCGGGCACGGGCACCACTCGCCTGGACACCGCCACGACGGTGACCACCGCGCGCCTGACCGGCGAGGCCGGTGCGAAGCAGACGCTCGAACTGGCTGCCGGCCTGGGCACGCTGGCGCTGAGCCACGGCGGCGCTGCCGCGCCCTCCGGTGCGGCCGGTGGGCTGGGCGCGGGCTGGACGCTGCGCGCCGACGCGATCGATTTCGACACGCGCGCACAACTGGCCAGCGGTTCGCTGGAGTTGCATGCGCGCACCGGCGACGTGCAACTGGGCGATCGCGCCGACGTGAACGTGGCCGGCCGCGAGCTGGCCTTCTTCGACGAGAAGCGGGGCACCTGGGGCGGCCAGGTCACGCTGCGCAGCGACAGCGGCAACGTGGCCCTGGACGCGGCATCCCGCGTGGATGTCTCGGGCGCGGCGGGCGCCGACGGCGGCACGCTGAACGTGTCCGCCGTGAACGGCACGGTGAGCCTGCCCGCCGGCACGCTGCGCGGCGAGACCCTGGCCGACGCGCAAGGCAAGACGGGCAAGGGGGCGGTGGCGCGTGTCGATGCCAACACCCTGGCCAATGCGGACGCGATCAACACCGCCCTGGGCAAGGGCTTCACGGGCGAACGCGCGCTGCGCGCGCGCACCGGCGACCTGAGCATCGGCGCCAACCAGACGGTGCGTGCCGAGCGCATCGCGCTGTCGGCCGACGCGGGGTCCATCGACATCCGCGGCACGCTGGACGCGAACGGCACGGACGGCGGGCACATCAGCGCCTACGCGGGACATTCGCTCACGCTGCACGACGGCGCGCGCCTGGACGCCTCGGCCACGCAGGCCGGCGGCGACGGCGGGCGCGTGGAACTCGGCGCGGGCAGCGGCGGCGCGTTGGACCTCGCGGCCGGCTCCAGGATCGACGTGCGCGCCGGCGCGGGTGGCGAGGCGGGCCGCGTGAACCTGCGCGCCATGCGCGCGGGCAACGACGTGGCCGTCACCGCACTGGACAGCACCATCCTGGGCGCGGGCACGGTCGATATCGAGGCCGTGCGCGTCTACGAGGGCATCAGCACGCTCAACGCCACGGGCGGCAGCAGCGGCAGCACCCTGAGCCTGACGACCATCAACGCCGACAACACGGCCTACGCCGCGAACCACGGCGCGATCAAGGCCCGCCTGGGTCTGGACGGCAACCCGGCGGTGCACATCGTCTCGGGCACCGAGGTGCGCTCCAGCGGCGACCTGACGGTGGCCAACGACTGGAACCTGGCCAGTGCCACGGCCGGCGATGAGCCAGGCGTGCTCACGCTGCGCGCGCAGGGCAACCTGCAGCTCAATGGCCACCTGTCAGACGGCTTCACCAACGCGGCGCCCATGACCGGCACCACGCCGTCCACGCTGCTGTCCGACACCGTGCGCGGCGGCCGTTCCTGGTCTTACCGCCTGGTGGCCGGGGCCGACGCCAGCGCGGCCGATCCCCTGTCGACGCGCGCGGGCGTGGGCGACGTGACGGTGGCGGCGGGCAAGGTGGTGCGCACCGGCACGGGCCACATCGACGTGGCGGCGGGCCGCGACATCAAGCTGGCCTCGGCCACCTCGGCGATCTACACCGCGGGCAGGCTCTCGCCCGCGCTCGATGGTTTCACCCCACCGATCACCTTGCAGCGCGCCTACTTCACCCAAGGCGGCGGCGATCTGTCCTTGCAGGCGGGGCGCGACATCACCGGCGTGGCCTCGTCGCAGCTCTACTCGGAGTGGCTGTTCCGCCAGGGCCGGCTGAACGCGGATGGCAGCGGCTACCTCACCGGCCAGCAGGGAACCCCGGCGTGGTGGGTGCGCTTCGATCAGTTCGCGCAGGGCGTGGGCGCGCTCGGCGGTGGCGACGTGTCCCTGCGCGCCGGGGGCAATGTGAACAACGTGTCCGCCAGCGCGCCCACGCAGGGTCGCATGGCGTCCGGCACGCCCGACGCGGCCGCGCTGGTGAAGACCGGCGGCGGCCATGTGACGGTGGAGGCCGGCGGCGACGTGCTGGGTGGCCACTACATGGCCGACGAGGGCTCTGTGCGCGTGGTCGCGGGTGGCGCGATCGACAGCGGCCAGACCGTGCTGACCGGCAAGGTCTATCCGGTGATCGCGCTGGGCAATGCATCGGCCGAGGTGCGCGCCACGGGCGATGTGAACCTGCACGGCGTGATCAACCCGCAGCTCGTGATCCAGTCCTATGGCGCCAACGACAACTTCAACGTGCGTTCCAACGCCCAGGGCGCGCAGCGGGAATCGGTCTTCTCCACTTATGGCAGCGACAGCGCCGTGCGCCTGAGCAGCCTCAACGGCGACACCGTGCTGCACGACCCCGCCGGCAGTTCGACCGACGGTGTCTCCGCCCTGTATCGGGCCTACTCGCTCTACGGCGATACGGTGCAGATCACCGACCGCGAGGCTTACCGCAACCTGCTGGGCTACCTGCCGCCGTCGATGAGCATGACCGCGTTCAATGGCGACGTGGTGCTGTCCAGGACTGCGGTGAGCAGCGAACGCACGATGATGCCCTCGACCACCGGGCAACTTGAGCTGATGGCGCAGGATTCGGTGCTCGTCAACGTGAACCTCGTCATGAGCGACAACGATCCCTCGCAGGTGGCCAGTGCGTGGCGGCCGACGAACCTGCCGGGGACGGTGCTGTCGCCCACCGTGGGCCAGCGCCATGCCAACACGCCCGTGCACACCGGCGACAGCAGCACGGCCAAGGTCTACGCGGTGCAGGGCGACGTGCGCGGCGTGTCGCAGTCCGAAGGACAGAACATTTCACTGGACCTGGCCAAGTCTGCCGAGGTGCGTGCGGGCCGCGACGTGGTCAACCTGAACCTGGCGGTGCAGCACGCCAACACCAGCGACCGCAGCGTGGTGGAGGCCGGCCGCGACATCCGCTACGCCGATGGCGGTCTTCGCTCCGATGCAGATGGCCTTCGCGTCGCCGGCCAGGGCCGCATGACCGTGGCCGCCGGCCGCAACATCAGTCTGGGCACCTCGGGCGGCATCCTGAGCCGCGGCGACCTGGACAACGCCAACCTGCCGGCCACCGGCGCGGATTTGGAGGTCATCGCCGGCCTGGGGCCCAAGGGCTTCGACGTGGACGGCGCGTTGGCCCGCTTGCAGCAGCGCCTGGCCTCTGGCTCGCCGAGCGAAACCGACCTGGCGCTGGCGCGCTGGCTGACGGGGGACGCTTCGCTGACGGGCGGCAACGCCGCCGCCGCCGTGGCGGACGTGGCCGGGCTGCCGCACGACCAGCGCCACGACCGCGTGCGCGAATTCGTGTTCACCGCGCTGCGCACCACCGGTCGAGACGCCAACGACGCCGGCAGCGGCTTCGCCGGCGACTTCGAGCGCGGCTACGCCGCGCTCGAGCTGGTGTTCCCCGGCATCGGCACCGACGGCACCTACCAGGGCGATCTGAACCTGTTCGCCAGCCGCATCAAGACCGAGCGCGGCGGCGGCATCGACGTCATGGTGCCGGGCGGCGGCATCGTGGTGGGCCTGGCCAACACGCCGGCCAATCTCGTCAACGTGGGCAACAACGTGCTGGGCATCGTCGCCGCGGCCGAGGGCGATGTGCGGGCCATGGCGCGCGAGGACGTGCTGGTGAACCAGTCGCGCGTGCTCACCGTGGGCGGTGGCGACGTGCTGCTGTGGTCGAGCGAGGGCGACATCGACGCGGGTCGGGGCGCGAAGACGGCTTCGGCCGTGCCGCCGCCGATCGTCAAGGTCGATCCGGGCACGGGGACGGTGACGCAGGAGCTGGTGGGCGCCGCCTCGGGCTCGGGCATCGGGGCGCTCGAGAGCCCCGGAGTCGAGGCCGGCGACGTCGACCTGATCGCGCCCAAGGGCACGGTGAACGCGGGCGACGCGGGCATCCGCGCGCGCAACCTCAACATCGCCGCCCAGGTGGTGCTGGGGGCCGACAACATCTCGGTGAGCGGCACCAGCACCGGCACGCCGGTGGCCGACACGAGCGCTGTCACGGCGGACTCGTCCGGCGCCACCAGTGGCGGCAACGACGCCTCCAGCGTCGTCGAGTCCCTCAACCAGGCCGCCGCCGAGTCCGCCAGGGCCGCGCAGGAGCTCGCCAGTTCGCTGCGGCCTTCCGTGGTCCGCGTCGAGGTGTTGGGGTTTGGCGAGTGAACGGACGCTTGCCATCGGGTGGCGCTTCGCAAGTTTCGCGCGAGGCACCTCGCGGGCTCGCGGCCGCTGGGTGCCTTGTTCCGCGAATGTCCCCCGGACGGCTGCGCCGTCCTCCTCCTTTATTTCGCTACACAAGGCACCCAGCGTCCGCAAGCCGAAGAAGCGGTGGCGCGCCAACAGACGTGTGCCAACGAGGTCGGGGGTGCTCGGGTGTCCGGCGTAGCGACATTAAGGAGGAGGAGTGGAGCGCGTCAGCGATCCGCTCCGGGGGACAGTCGCGGAGCCGGACACCCGAGCGCCGCCGACCGGAGCCACGCGAATAGGAAGCCCCCATCTGAATAGTCCGATCGGGTGATGCCTCCGTTCTGACACAAGCCCGCCGCCATCCCTTCGTACCTTCTTCGCTTTCCCGCCGCACGGCGGTTCTGTTTCGCACGACCATGAAACGCCTCTTCGCCCTGTTCGCGCTCGCGATGCTGCTCCCCCTGTCCGCCCACGCCTGGTGGAACGAGGACTGGTCCGTGCGCAAGAAGATCACGCTGGACACCCAGGCCGCCGGCATCAACGCCGACTTGACGGACCTGCCCGTGCTCGTGCGCCTGTCCACCGCCGGCTTCGACTTCCTCAGCGCCAAGGAAGACGGCAGCGACCTGCGCTTCGTCGCCGAGGACGACAAGACGGTGCTCGCGCACCGCATCGAGCGCTTCGACTCGCTCAACGAGCTGGCCTTCGTGTGGGTGCGCGTGCCGCGCGTCGCCGCTGGCAACGCGGCCCAGCACGTGTGGCTGTACTACGGCAACGACGCGGCGCCGCCCGCGCAGGCCATGCCCGTGTACGCCGGGTCGCAATGGGCCGTGTGGTCCATGGCCGAAGAGACCGGGCTGCCGCAGGACAGCGCGAGCGCCGGCAACCACGTGAGGGGTGGCACCGTGAGCTTCGTGCCCGCCGGTCTCATCGGTGGCTCGGCGCGCCTCGCCGGCGACGGAGGCCTGCAGGCCGGCGCGCCCTCACTCGGGGCGGCCACCGGGTTCACGCTGTCGGCCTGGATCAAGCCCGAACGGCTCGATGGCCAGTTGCTGGCCTATGGCGGCCTGACGCTCACGCTGGCGCAAGGCACGCCCGTGGCCGCCGTGGGCGAGGCGCGCGCCGCCGCGCCCACGCCCCTGTCGCTCAACGCCTGGCACCACCTCGCCATCACCTGGGACGCGACGGCGCTCACGCTCCATGTGAACGGCCAGCCCGTGGCCACCACGGCCGCGCCCTTCGCGGCCGCGCCGGCGCTCACGATCGGCGCCGGCCTGGTGGGCGAGATCGACGAGGTGCAGGTCAGCACCGTCGCGCGCCCCGCCGCCTGGGTGGCCGCGCTCGCCGACAACCAGGGCATGGCCACGAAGCTCGTGCGCCAGGGCGAGGAAGAGAGCACCGAAGGCGGCGCCGAGACGGGTTACTTCATGGCCACCATGAACAACCTGACGGTGGACGGCTGGGTCGTCACCATCATCTGCGTGCTCATGCTGTTCGTGGCCCTGTATGTGATGTGGGCCAAGGCCATGCTGCTGTCGCGCGTGGAGAAGAGCAACCCGCGCTTCAACGAGGCGTTCCAGCAGCTCAGCGCGCAACTGCGCGCGCTCAACGCCAGCGCAAAGGAACACGCCAGCCGGCTCGACGGACTCGCCGCGCAGGCGCCGCAGTACCGCCACTCGCCGCTCATGCGCATCTACGAGGTGGGCGCGAAGGAACTCAAGTCGCGCTTCCAACTGGGCGAGGCGAACACCGCCACCGTGCAGCACGACGGCGTGGTCGCGCCGTCGGTGAGCGAGCGCGCCATGCTGGCCGTGCGCGCCGCGCTGGACGCGCAGATGACGCGCGAGCGCGCGCGTCTGGACAGCGGCATGGTGCTGCTGACCATCGCCATCTCGGGCGGCCCGTTCCTGGGCCTGCTGGGCACGGTGGTGGGCGTGATGATCACCTTCGCGGCGATTGCCGCCGCGGGCGACGTGAACGTGAACGCCATTGCCCCCGGCATCGCGGCCGCGCTGGTGGCCACGGTGGCGGGCCTGGGCGTCGCCATTCCGGCGCTGTTTGGCTACAACTACCTGCAGACGAAGATCAAGACGCTGTCGAACGACATGACGGTGTTCGTGGACGAGTTCGTCACGCGCATGGCCGAGACCTACGGAGACTGAGATGGCCAAGGTTCAGGACGACGGCGCGGTCTACGACGACATCAACATCACCCCGATGCTGGACCTGTCGTATGTGCTGCTGGTGATCTTCATCCTGATGACAACCGCCTCGGTGCAGGGCATCAAGGTGAACCTGCCGCGCGCGAGCAACACGCCCAGCCTGGCCAAGCCGGCCACGCGGGCGATCACCATCACCGAGACCGGCGCGCTCTACCTGGACGCCTACCCCATGGCCACGCTGGCCGACCTGGAAGCGCGGCTGCTGCAGTTCAAGGCCAACACGCCCGAGTTCCCGGTGATCGTGAAGGGCGACTCGGCCGTGCAGTACGAAAAGGTGGTGCAGGTGCTGGACCTGCTGGGGCGCATCGATCTCAACCAGATCGGTCTCGTCACGCAGCGCTCCACCCCTTGAGCGAGTGAGCGCGCGATGTCGGAAGGACCCAAGCGCTACGCGCTGATCGCCCGTGTGGCGCTCGTGGCGCTGCTCGCCGCGTTGCTGGTGTCGCTGGCGGTCTGGCTCTATCAGCTGTTTTCCTCGCCCGACGAAGGGACGAAGAAGCGCGCGGTGCAGCAGATCGAGCTGGTGAAGCCGCCACCACCGCCACCGCCACCCAAGACGCCGCCCCCGCCGCCGCCCCCGCAGCAGCAGGAAAAGATCGACGTGCCCAAGCCCGAGGCCTCGCCGGCGCCCGCGCCGCCCACGGATGCGCCGCCGCCCGGACCGACGTCTTCGCTGCCGGGCAATGGGAGCAGCGACGCCTTCGGTCTGCCCCAGGGCGACGGCAGAACCTCCATCGGCCCGGTGGGTGGTGGCGGCGGCGACCGCTTCGCCTGGTACGGCGCGCTGGTGAAGGAGCGCATCACCGACGCCATCGCGCGCGACGAGAAGCTGCGCAAGGCGCAGGACTACCTGCGCGTGGTGAACGTCTGGGTCGACACCAGCGGGCGCGTCACGCGCGTCGAGCTGGTGGGTGCGGCCACCTCGCCCGAGCTCGACGACGCCCTGCGCGCCGCGCTGCGCAACCTGGCGCCGGTGCGCGAGGGCCCGCCCGGCGACATGCCGCAACCCATCCGCCTGCGCGTGTCCGCGCGGTCTTGAAAGGGACTCACCATGACCCTTCTTGCTTTGGCCGTGTGCTTGCCTGGCTTCGAGCGCTTCGAGCGCTTCGAGCGCAGCGGGTGCAGCGGGCTGGCACGCGCGAAGGGAAGTCCGTTTCCCTTGTTGGCGAGCCCAGGTGTCACTCGTCTGGGGCGGGCACAGGGCCGTGGCGGCGCCTGTGCGGTGCCGAGAAGCGCAGCGCGGGCGGCCAGCGCGCGCAGCGCGCTTCGTGAACTGATTGGCGGCATCTGTTTGAACGGAGCGCGCAAAGCGCGCGCAGTGAGTTATGCCGCCTGGCCGCCCGCGCGAGCATCGCAGGGGAGTCCTCGCGCAGCGAGGACCACCGCAGTGAAGCCGCCACGGCCCTGTGCCCGCCCCTGACGCGCCAACCAAGCCCGTGGGCCCACACCCCCCGAAACGACCCCAGCCATCCTTCTACGAGACGGACATGACACCAACCTTTGCCTTTGCCCTGCGCGCCACCGCCCTGGCCGCCGCCCTGGCCGCCGGCACCGCCCAGGCCCAGACCAGCGAACGCGAAAGCCTGGAGGTGCTGCGCCAGACCACGCTGCAGCTCATCGAGGCCCTGGTGCAGCAGGGTGTGCTGCCGGCCGACAAGGCGCAGGCCCTGATCGCCCAGGCCGAGGCCAAGGCGCGCGCCGCCGTGGCCGAGCAGAAGAAGACCGACCAGAACACCGTGCGCATCCAGTACGTGCCCGAATCGGTGCGCCAGCAGATCGCCAACGAGGTGCGTGAAGAGGTGGTGGCACAGGCCAAGGCCGAGCGCTGGGGCGACGTGAACGCCGTGCCCGAATGGGTGGACCGCTTCCGATTCGACGGCGAAATCCGCGTGGGCTATCAGCGCGACATGTTTGACGAGGCCAACGCATCCGAGCTGTTCTTCCTGGCGGGCGGCCAGAACATCAGCAACACCCTGATCGACCGCAACCGCGAGCGCCTGCGCGCCCGCCTGGGCGTGACGGCGCGCGTGACGCAGGACATCACCGCCGCTCTGCGCCTGACCACCGGCAGCAGCGACGACCCGGTCTCCACCAACCAGACGCTGGGCAGCTACGGCAGCAAGTACAACTTCGCACTCGACCGCGCCTACCTGCGCGCGCGTTCGCAGGATTTCATGCCCTGGGTCACCACCACGGCCGGGCGCATCCCCAACCCCTTCTTCAGCACCGACCTGGTGTGGGACGACGACCTCAACTTCGACGGCCTGGCCCTGCAGTTCGACGACCCGGCGGCGAACGCGCGCGTGTGGCGACCCTTTGGCGTGGTGGGCTGGTTTCCGTTGCAGAACCTGGAGCGCTCCTCGCTCAGCGAGGCGCGCAGCAAGTCGCTGCTGGCGGCGCAGGCGGGTGTGGAGTGGGTGCCCAGCAACGACCTTCGCGCCAAGCTGGGCGTGGCGCTGTACGACTACCGCAACATCAGCGGCGTGCGCAACAGCTTCGACAGCAACACGCAGGATGCCACCCAGCCCGCCTTCCGCCAGAAAGGGAACTCGCTGTTCAACCTGTCGAACCCGACGAACTTCGGTGGCCCCTTCGGCCTGGCCGCCGACTACCGCCTGCTCAACCTCACGGCCGCGGTGGACTACAACCTCTTCAACCCGGTGCACCTGATCGTGAGCGCGGACTATGTGCGCAACATGGGCTTCGACCAGGCGCGCGTGCTCGCGCGATCGGGCCTGAACCTGGAGAAGGAAGACACGGGCTACATGGTGCGCGTGGCGGTGGGCATGCCCACCATGCTGCTCAAGGGCGATTGGCAGCTTTCGCTGGCTTACCGCTACCTGGAAGCCGACGCCGTGCTCGACGCCTTCACCGATTCCGACTTCCACCTGGGTGGCACCAACAGCAAGGGCTTCGTCGTGGGCGGGCAGTACGGGCTGAGCCGCAACACCTGGCTGAGCGCACGCTGGCTCTCCAGCCGCGAGATCACCGGCCTGCCACTGTCCATCAACACCTTCCAGGTCAACTTCCATGCGCGCTTCTGAAGTCGCTGGCTTCGCTGTTCTGGCCGCGCTGCTGGCCGGCTGCGCAGCGCCCGACGCCGAGCGGCTGGCGCTGCGCGAGCGCATCGAGCAGGGCGGGCTGGCGCCGGAGGACACGCCGCGCTTCTTCACCTCGCCGCTGGACAACGCCGAGGCGCAACGCGCCGCGCGCGAGATCGCGCCGCGCCTGGCCACGCCGCTGGACGCCGAGCTGCTGGCGGCGGCCGAGGCGGCCGACGCCGCGCGCGTGCGTGAGGCCTTGAAGCAGGGCGCCCAGGCCAACGCCGTGGATGCGCTGGGCCGCACGTCGCTGATGCTGGCCGCGCGCAGCGGCGACCTGGCGTGCGCGCGCGCGCTGCTGCGCGCCGGTGCGGAGCCCGACGGGCGCGGCCACCGGGGCGCCACGCCGCTGTCGGCCGCCGCGGTGCGTGGGCACGAGCGCATGGTGCGCCTGCTGCTCAAGNNGGTGAGACGGTGCCGCTGGTGCAGGCCGCCCATCTGCGCCACCTGGACGTGGCCCGCGCCCTGCTGGAGGCCGGCGCCCGCCCGGACGCGCGTGACCGCTCGGGCGACAGCCTGCTGGTGATCGCCATTCACACCCACCAGCCCGCGCTGCTGGACGCCCTGCTCGCGCACGGTGCCGATCCCAACGCGATCGACGCCAGTGGCCTGAGCCCCTTGTACTGGGCCGAGCGCGAGGAGCGAGCGGCCATGGTGCAGCGCCTGCTGGCGGCGGGCGCGCGCGCCAGCGAGCAGCAGCGCAGCTTGCGCGCCAGCGGGCCTTACCGCACGGAGGATTTCTGATGAACCACTGCAACTGGCAACGCACCGCCGTGCTGCTGCTGGCCCTGGCCAGCCTGTGCACCGGCGCCCTGGCGCAGGACGACAAACGCGCCAGCCGCGAGCGCGAGGCCCTGCGCCGCGCGCAACAGCAGGCGCAGCGCGCCGCCCAGGAAGTCAGCACGCTGCAGCAGCAGCTCGGCACCGCCGAGCAGGAGCGCCAGCGCCTGGCCGCCGACGCCGAGGCCCTGCAGCAGCAGACGCGCAGCGAGGCCGCGCGCGGTCAGCGGCTGTCGCGTGAACTGTCCGCCGCCACGGCCGAGCGCGACGCGCTGCGCACCGACAAGGCGGCGCTGGAAGCGCAGGTGAAGACGCTGCAGGAGCAGGTGGCCAAGCTGCAGAAGGAGCTGGCCGTCGCCACCGAGCGCGGTCGCGTCCTCAACACGCAGGGCCAGGCGCTCAACAGCGAACTGGCCGCCTGCGCGGCGCGCGGCGTCGGGCTCTACACGGTGGGCCGCGCACTCATCGACGACTGCCGCACCCACCAGGAAGGCGTGAAGGCGAACGGCCTGGAAGCCTTCACGGGCCTCAAGCGCGTCGAACTTGAAAACATTCTGCAAACTTACCGCGACAAACTCGACGAGCACAAGCCATGAGGCACCCCCGCCGCGCTTCGCGCGACCCCCTCCAGGGGGCGGCGCCTGGGGCCCGGCAAAGCCGGTTCCCCGGCGCCCCCGCCCTGCATCGGCTCGTCACCGGATCCATCGCCTGGTTGGCCGTGGTGTGCGCCCTGGTGGGCTGCGCCGCGTTGCCGGTGGATGAGGAGCCGTCCACCGTGGAGCAGGCCCTGGCTGCATCCGAGTGGGCGCGCGCGTCCGACTGGGGCCTGCTGGGCACCACGCCCGGTTGGCGCCACCAGCGCTACGGCTCGGCGCGCCCCACGCGCTACGGCGTGGGCGAGCGCGAGGGCCGGCCCGCGGTGCACGCCAACAGCCGCGCGGGCAACAGCACCCTGCGCCTGCCGCTGGGCGCACCGGTGGATCCCGCGCTGCGGCTGGCGTTTTCCTGGCTGGTGCCGCAACTCAACCACAAGGCCGACCTGCGCGACGCCGAGATCGACGACGCGGTGGTTCGGGTGATCCTCACCTTCGATGGCGACCGCGACCTGTTCCGCCCGCGCGACCGCTGGCTGTCGGAGATCGTGCAACTGGTCACCGGCGAGCCCATGCCCTACGCCACGCTGATGTACGTGTGGGACCACCGCTACCCGGCGGGCACCGTGGTCCCCAACCCGCACACCGACCGCATCCGCATGCTGGTGGTGCAGTCGGGCGAGGAGGGTGTGGGCCGCTGGAACGACCTCGAGCGCGACGTGGCGGCCGATTTCCGGGCCGCGTTCGGCGAAGCGCCGGGCCGCCTCACCGGGCTGGGGCTGATGACGGACTCGAACAACACGGGCGAGTCGGTGCAGGCGTGGTTCGGGCCGCTGGTGCTGCGGCCGGCCGCGTCTCCGTCGTTGGCTGCCGTGCCCTCGGACAAACACTAGGGACTAGGGCGCGGGCGCGACGGCTCGCCAAATGGCGTAAACTTCTCCGCCAATTGTCGGCCTCATGGCTGGCCGAATGAAGGAGTGCCCCATGAACCCCCGCAAGTCCGCCAGCGCCCGGCCTGTTGCGCGCGAGTCCACGCTCCACGTCGCCGAAAAGTCGCCCAGCTACCGCATCGATCCGCCCGCCCGCCTGGCCGGGCTGGACCCTTTGCAGGTGCACGACGCCGTGTCGGACGGCTTGCCCACGCGCGAGGTCGAAGGCCTGATCGCCCAATTCCGGCAGATTCCCAAGGCCCAGCTGCTGCGGGCGCTGGGCGTGAGCGAGCGCACCTTGCAGCGGCACAAGGGTGGCAAGCTGGGCAGCGACATCGCGAGTGCCGCCATCGACCTGGCCACCACGGTGGAAGCCGCCGCGCGGACCCTGGGCTCGCTGGCGGCGGCGGAGCATTGGCTGGGCCAGCCGGCCGTGGCATTCAACGGCCGTTGCCCCATTGACTTGCTCAGCACCCGCCAGGGCGCCGATCTGGTGCGCGAGCACCTGGTGCGCATGGAATACGGGGTCTACGCTTGACCCCGTTGCCCACCGCGCTGGCCGCGCGCGCGGGCGGCAAGGCGCACACGCTCCCAGCGGCGGGCGGCCTCCTGTTCTGGCGGCTGGACAAGGACCGGCACCTGGGCACCTGGGCCTCGGGCGAAGGCGCGTTCCAGGTGGGCGGGCGCTGGAATGCCCGGGGCACGCGCGTGATCTATGGTGCCCTCGATCCCGCGACGGCCTTGCTCGAGGTGGCCGTGCACGCGGGCTTTGCCGCGCTGGACGCCGTTGCGCATTCGCTGGTGTGCGCGCGCTGGCTCGACATCGCCCGGGTGAAGGTGCTGCCGCCCGACGCGTTTCCCGACCCCTCGTGGTTGCGGCCGGGCGTGCCGGGCGCGGCGCAACAGGCGTTCGCCGCCGAGCAGATGAAGTCGCATCCCGTGCTGGTGCTGCCGAGCGTGGTGAGCCCGCGTTCGTGGAACGTGGTGATCGACGTGGCGGCGGCGGCGGGGCAACTGGACACGGTGCTCACGGAGCGGTTCTCGCTGGACGGGCGCTTGCTCGGTTGAGTGGCACGCGGGCGCGCAGATCGTGAGCACGTTCTCAGAACCGCCCGCTGATCCCGACCCGCAACAGATCGCTGCGGTAGCGCCAGCTCGGCACGTTGCTCTGGCGCCGGCTGTCCTGCCAGGTCAGGTCCAGCGAGGCCTGGCGGGCAAAGGCCCAGCGCAGGCTCAGCGAGCGTTCGCGCGTGCGGTCCTTGCGCGGGTCGGGCAGGGCGCCGGGTGGCGGGCGCTGGAAATCGCGGTCGGCGCTGCCCCAGCTGCCTTGCAGGCTCCACTTGCTGGTGAGCACCCAGGTGCCATTGAGCGTCCAGCGCCGGGTGCGCGTCACGCTGGCGTTGCTGGTCTGGTAGCTGCTGAAGTCCTCGCTGGCGCTCAGGCGAAGCAGGGTCTTGGCGCTGGGCGTCCAGTTCGCCGAGACACGCCAGTTGAGCGCGTCGTAGTCGCGCGCGGCCACCCGTTCGTGCTCGCGGTCGATCCAGGCGAGGTTGGCCTCCAGCCGCGTTTTGTCCGTGACGGGCCAGCGCGCGTCCAGGGCCCACTCGTCCTGCCGGAAGTCGTCGTCGCGCAGCGGGGCCGGCGCCCGGTCCGGGTCGATGATTTCGCCCTCGCCGCTGCGCCAGCGCAGCGCGAGCGAGCTGCCCTTGGGTGTCTCGCGCCGCACGCCCAGGCCGGTGGTGCGCAGGACCTGGCTGTCTTCGCCCACCAGGGGCTGCTGGTTTTCATTGCGCGCTTCCTGCGCCTCGGCAATCAGCGTCCAGGCGCCGTCCAGGCGCCAGTTGGCGTCCACGCTCTCGAAGCGGCGCAGGCGCCGGTTGCGCTGGGTGAGCACGCTGGTGTCTTCGAAGCTGTTGACGCTTTCGTCGCGCTGCGTTCTCACCGTGCCGGTGAGGTCGGGCGTGATGGCCCAGCGCCAGCGCAGGTCGTGGTTGCGCGCCAGCAGGTCGAGCTGGTCGTAGGTGTCGTAGGCGTAGTCCACCAGGCCGATGTCGGCCTCCAGGCGCTGCAGGCTGAAGTCGCGCGCGTAGTGCAGGCCGACGGAGCGGATGTGCAGCGTCTCGGCCGCGCTGGTCCGTCCGAGCGCGAACAGGGGGTTCACGCCGTCGGCCAGGCGGAACAGGTTGCTGTCGCGCTGCACGCGGTAGGCGGCAGAGAGGCTCAGGCCCTCGTCTTGTGCCAGCGCCAGAGGCGCGGCGAGACACGCCAGGGCGGTACAAGTGCCGATGCCCAGCCAAGAGAGACCACCGATCCGGCTTCGCCGGTCGGTCGGTCTCGCCCCCTTGAGTGGGGCGCGCGCAGCGCGGCGGGGGTGTGCCATCAATACGCCTGCTGGTCCTTGAAGACCAAGCGGATGGTTTTCAGGATGATCAGCAGGTCAAGCTTGAGCGACCAATTGCGCAGGTAGTCCAGGTCCAGCGCGATGCGGCCCTCCATCTTCTCCAGCGTGTCGGTCTCGCCCCGGTAGCCGTTGACCTGCGCCCAACCCGTGATGCCCGGCTTGACCTTGTGCCGCACCATGTAGCCCTTGATGAGCTTGCGGTAGAGCTCGTTGTGCGCCACGGCGTGCGGGCGCGGGCCCACGATGCTCATGCGACCCTGCAGCACGTTGATGAACTGCGGCAGTTCGTCGAGCGAGGTGCGTCGCAGCACGGCGCCCAGTGGGGTGATGCGCTGGTCGTTGCGGCGCGCCTGCGTGACCAGCGCGCCGTCCTCGGCCACCGTCATCGAGCGGAACTTGTAGACCACGATCTGTTCGCCGGATTGGCCGTAGCGGCGCTGCTTGAAGATGACGGGCCCGGGCGAGGTGGCCTTGACCAGGACGGCGATGGCGATGAGCACCGGCGCCAGCAGCACCAGCAGGAGCGAGGCCAGCACGATGTCGCTGCCGCGCTTGAGCAAGCCGCTGATGCCCTGGAAGGGCGTGTCGCACACCGAGATGACGGGCACGCCGCACAGCACGGTGGGCTTGCTCTGGATCAGGTCGGTCACGAACAGGTCGGGCACGAAGTAGATCGAGGCCGTGGTGTCCTTCAGGTCGTCCAGGATCTTGAGGATGCGCGGCTGCGAGGCCATGGGCAGGGAGATGTAGACGTGGTCGATGCGCTGGTGGCGGATCACCTCGCCCAGCGATTCGAAGCGGCCGAGCAGGGGAAAGCGCTGGTCGTCGGGCAGGCGCTCGCGCGAGCGGTCGTCCACGAAGCCCACGAGTTCGAAGTTGTGAAAGCGCGCGTCCTGCAGGTTGTGGGCGAGCTGCAGGCCCTGCGGGTTCATGCCGGCCACCAGGGCGCGCACGGGCCGGCCCTGCAGGCGGACCAGCGTGGGCGCGGTGGCGCGCAGGCCCAGCCAGGCCGCGAGGTCGATGGCCGGCACCAGGCCCATCCACCAGGCGATGACTTCGTCGGGGAACAGGCGCACGTAGCCGGTGGTCCAGCCGGCGGCCAACAGCAGGCCGAAGGTGGTGCCCCAGCTCAGCAGCACGTCCAGCAGCAGCCAGCGCACCGTGCCCGTGAGCCGCGAGGGGCCGGGAAAGGTCATGGCGAACACCACCACCGCCAGAAGGAAGTACTCGGGGTGAATGCCGCCGTCCAGCAGGCGCGCCAGCACCCAGAGCACGGCCACGCCGATGACCGGGCTGAGCGACATCTCCAGCAGGTTGAGCAGGCTGCCGCGCGCCGTCGCGCCCGTGGCGCCGGCCACGCGCGGGGAGCTGCTGGAGGCGATGGAGCTGATGTCGATCACGACGGGGGAGGTGCCGCAGGGGCGCGGTGGGGGGCGGTGTGACAGCGGTCGAATGAGCGATCCAGTGTGCGGCCCTTGTGTGACAAATCGACGCGCTGCGGGCTTGTTGCGGGTCGGGCCGGGACGGCCATGGTCCTTTCGGACCATGGCGCTTTCGCATCGCCGGGCTGTCGGCAAACCGTCACGCGCACAGGCCATGCTGGGCGCCCTTGGTTGATCAGAGATGGGGCGCGACATGCCGGGCATGGAACGACGTGAAGGACTCAAGCGGCTGGCCCTGATGGCCGGCCTGGGCGGGGCGGGGCCCGCGCTGGCGCAGGCGGTGGCCACGCGGCCCGTGCGCGACGAGGTGGCCCTGAAGGCCATCGTGGAGCGGCTCACGGGCGGCCAGGTGCAGTTCTTTGGCGCGGGGCCCCTGCCGGGCCTGCACGAGGTGATCGTGAAGGACAAGGTGTTCTACATCGACGCCGCGGGCGAGCACCTGATCGACGGCCACATCATCGACATCGCCAACCGGCGCTCGCTCACGGCGCAGCGCCAGGCCGAGTACGTGCTGGCGAGCACGCCCACGCTGCGCCTGGCCGAGCTGGACCTGGCCGACGCGATCACCATCCAGCGCGGCCAGGTGGTGCCGGGCCGCGTGCTGGTGAGCTTCGAGGACCCGCGCTGCGGCTTCTGCAAGCGCCTGCACGTGACGCTGAAGGACGCCACCGACCTGACGGTGCACACCTTCCCGATTTCGTACCTGGGTCCCGAGTCGCGCGCGCTGAACGAACGCATCTGGTGCGCTCCCTCGCGACCGATCGCCTGGGAAGCGGCGATGGCCGACCAGGAGGTGCCGGGGAATGGCGCCTCGGGCTGCGGCGTCGAGGCGCTGGAGCGCAACATGGCGCTGGCCGAAAAATTCCGCGTGCAGGGCACGCCCACGCTGTTCACGGCCGAGGGGCAGCGCCTCAACGGCGCGGTGAAGCTGGATGTGATCGAAGCGGCGCTGAAGGGGGCTTGAGGGTGGGTAGGGTTCCCCCTCTCGCCAGGACCTCGCGCTGGTTTCTCGTTGAGACCTCGCGCTGACGGCTGGCGTGGTCCGCGTTCTCCGGC
>JABAOH010135092.1_pt1 | contig 91380 bp, 97 predicted proteins | sample 7062181 | NCBI WGS metagenome assembly JABAOH01 (sample SAMN14538630, study PRJNA623070) | marine sediment metagenome | biome: marine biome [ENVO:00000428]; feature: marine pelagic biome [ENVO:01000023]; material: deep marine sediment [ENVO:00002113]; isolation source: pool of 5 deep marine... | reverse complement strand
TTCTCTGGCTCCAAGGAGCCGCGAGAGGCCCCGATGCTTGACCGGACTACACCACGGGAGCGGCCTGCCAGCCTACTCCCGCGCCTCTATTTTGGCTTTTCTGTATCGCGAGTGGAAGCCACCGCCCCGCCGGTAAGGTTAGATAGGGTCACGGCTGTCTGCTTCGGAGTGACCTTAGAGATTCGTCCGTTCCAACCTCGATCGGCCACTGAGCCGGAGTGGGCGATGTACCACCGGTTTCGCCGCCTGAGACAAGAAGAGCGAGAGCCAGATGACCCGCTCATGGAGGACAGCGCGATGGAGCAGCTGATGAAGCGGCAGGACCCCCAATGGGAGCAGCTCTACTTCGCCGCCGTTGAGGGAGACAAGGCACCAGACAAGTGCTTGGGGTGGCTCGAGCTGGGTCTAGCACGGAAGGATTCCCTTGCCCACGAGACAAATGCACATATGTTATGGGTCGAGATTGAGGTTCTCGCTCCCGAGCGCAGACAGGGCATCGGCACTCGCCTGCTGGCCAAGGCGGCCGAGCTTGCCAAGGAGAGGAATCGATCCCTCATCATAGGCGGGAGCGACGAGGACGAAGGCAAAGCCTTCATCGAAGCCGTGGGGGCCAAGGTGGCCCAGCGTTGGCGGGAGAGCAGACTTTACCTTGACAGAGTGGATTGGAATATGATGGAGGAGTGGGTCCGGGACGGGCAACAACGGTCGCCCAAGACCACGTTACTGTTCTTCACCGACATCCCCAATGATTCCGTAATCGAGGAGTACTGCGAACTCCTTCAGGAGGTGTCCAATCAGGAGCCTCGCGGAGATCTCGATCTCGGTGATGAATTCCTGACACCGGAGATCCTTAGGCAGCGGGTGGCCAACTTCAACAACGCCGGCGGGACGATCCTAAGGGCAATCACTCAGGAGGGCGAGGGTGACCTCAGCGGTCTCACAAACATGGGGTACCTCCCCTCCGAGAGAACGCACATCCGCCAATTCATGACAGGGGTCAAGGACGTTCACCGTGGAAGGGGTCTGGGAAAATGGCTCAAGGCGGCGATGCTCATCAAGGTTCGAGAGGAGTACCCCCAGGTGAAGGTGGTCCGAACAGGCAACGCCACCTCGAACGAGGCGATGTTGTCCATTAACGTGAGGCTAGGTTTCAAGCCGTATCGGGAGGGGGTCGAGGCGCAGATACCCCTCAAGGCCTTGGAGGCCTACCTCAACTTCTAGGGCCGATTCCTTAGGGAAGGACGAGTCCAAAGGCCTCCTTCATCGCCTCACCCGTCTCGTCCATGAACAGGTGTTTTAACTCTGTGTACTCGTGCAGCCCGTAGATCCCGAGCTCTCTTCCGACGCCTGACTGCTTGTAGCCGCCGTGGGGTGTCGCGCAGCTGAGGATGTGGTGATGGTTGACCCAGACCGTGCCCGCCTTGATCTTACGTGCGAACTCCTCTCCACGCTGAAGGTCCCCCGTCCAGACCGAAGCAGCCAGCCCGTAGGAGGTCCCGTTGGCGAGTTCCAGGGCCTCTGATTGGTCGTCGTAGGTAAGAACAGAAAGCACTGGGCCGAAGATTTCCTCCTGGGCAATCCGCATGTCGTTCTCCACGCCGTCGAAGATCGTCGGTTCCAAGAAGAAGCCCTTCTCAAATCCCTCTGGCCTCTTTCCCCCCAGGACAAGATGGGCTCCCTCTTCGACGCCACTGGTGATGTAGCCCTCCACCTCCTCCCGCTGTTTCTCAGAGATCAGAGGCCCCATGTCGGTCTCCCACGAGGCCGGAGTTCCGAGTCGCATGGCCTTGGCCCTATTCACAAGGCCTTCCACGAAGGAGTCATGGAGGTGTGAGGGGAGGATGAGGCGGGTCCCCGAGAGACATATCTGACCCTGGTGGAGGTACGCCCCGAAGAGGGTCCCCTGGAGGGTCTCCTCAGAGTCCGCGTCATCCAGCACAACCATAGGGGATTTCCCGCCGAGTTCGAGGGTGACCTTCTTCACTGTCGGTGCGGCCATGGCCATGACCTCTCTCCCGACCTCGGTGGAGCCGGTGAAGGCGACCCTGTCCACGTCTGGGTGGGTGACCAGCTCCCGACCAACCTCCCTCCCCGCACCCGTTATGATGTTGAGGACTCCTGGAGGTACTCCCGCATCGAGGGCCATCCTACCGTATTCCAAGGCCGTCAGGGGCGTGTATGAGGCAGGTTTGAGGACCATGCTGTTCCCGGCGGCCAGGGCCGGTGCGACCTTCCACACGGCCATGAGAAGGGGGAAGTTCCACGGGAGAATTCCTGAACAGACACCGATGGGCTCCCGCACGACTCGGCTCTTGATGCCGATGTCTGGGAGGTCGACGATCTCGTCCCCCAGTCTCGCTGCCAGGCGGGCGAAGTGCCGGGTATGCTCGATGACCATGGGGATGTCAGCATAGCTAGCTTGACGGATGGGCTTCCCGCCGTTTAGAGACTCCAGGGATGCGATTTCCTCGGCGTTGGCTTCCACCAATCTGGCCAGCCTCTCCAGGACCTCGCCTCTCTTTGACGGATTCATCGTGGGCCACGGGCCCATGTCGAAGGCGTCCCTCGCGGCATCGATGGCTGTCCTGGCGTCCTCCCTGGACGCCTTTGGCACTGTCGCGATGACGTCTTCGGTGGACGGGTCGAGGACGTCGTAGGTCTCGCCGGAGGCCGCGTCCACCCACTGATCTCCGATCAACATCTGGTACTGCATGGGATTCCCCGCGGAAAGACGCCACACTTATACTTCTGTTCTTCCATGGAGCCCGGGGAAGCGGTTGAGGGCAGTCCAGTACCACGGTCCGGGGAAGCCCCTGACCCTCGAGAACGTCGAGGACCCGGAACCTGAGTCGCGGGAGATCCTAGTTCGCGTCGAAGCCTGTGGGGCCTGTCACAGCGATCTGCACGCCATGCAGGAGCACTTCGCACCGTTGGACGAGGGTCACATCCCCGGTCACGAGATCTCAGGCCGTGTAGAGGCCTTCGGCACCGACTGCAGGAACTCCTACGACCTCAGCGGGGGTGATCCTGTGATCGTCTCCTGGATCGCCTCTTGTGGCGTTTGCCCCGAGTGCCAGCGAGGCGAGGAGAATTACTGCAGATACTTGGAGCATCCGGGGCTGACTCCCGACCGTCCCGGTGGTCTAGCCGAGCTGGTCGCCGTCCCGGAGCACGTCGTGATCCCCTTCCCGCCCGAGGTTCCCCTGGAGGATGCGAGCGTGCTGTCGTGCGCCTACGGGACGGCCTATAACGCTCTCCGGAACCGAGGTCGCCTCCGGGGTGGTGAAACCATGGCCGTCTTCGGCTGTGGCGGGCTGGGGCTAGCGACCATACAGCTGGGGACCATCTTCGGAGCCTCGACGATCGTTGGGGTGGACATCTTGGAGGAGAAGCTGCCGTTGGCCGGGGAGCTGGGGGCGAGCGTCCTCATCGACGCCTCGAAGGAGGATAGTGTGGGTCGGATACTGGAGGTCACGAGACAGAGGGGTGTAGACTTGGCCCTGGAGGCCCAGCCCGAGCCAGACCTCATCAGATCCCTGGAGGTCGTCCGGAGGGGTGGACGAGTCGTTGTCATGGGACTTCACCCCATGGGTTCGGAGATTCCGATGGACATCATGGGGTTCTCCCTCTACAACCTCTCCCTTGTCGCCTGCTTCGGTTACAGCCCCAGAAGAGATCTCCCCCAGCTCGTGAACCTGGTGGCCGCAGAGCGTCTCGACCCGGGCAAGATCATCAGTCGCTACTATCCACTGGAGGCCGTTAACGAGGCCTACGCGGACCTGGAGTTGGGGAGGGTAGCCAGGGCGGTCATCAGAGTCCGCTAGCTCTCAGACGAACTCCGTGGGCACCTCACCTGCGGTCGACACCAGGAGCTTGGCGGCCTTGGTGTACCGCATTACCTTCATCATGCTACCCTTAAGCTTGAACTTGCCCGTGAGGAGGCCTCGGATCGGGTCGATCTCCTTGTTGATCAGCTTGATCCAGTTGCCGTAGGGGCCAGCATACGTGAAGGCTGTATCGAGTTCTTCCCCGGGTTCCAGCATCCGGGCCTCTCGACACTTCCCGTGCCACAGGTTGACGTAGAAGACAGCCTCTTCCTCGAGGCCGCCCTCCGGCTGACATATGAATAGGAAGTCCCCCTCCCAGTCCCTGGCGGCCTCCGCATACGCCTCGTTGCTGTTGATCCTCTCCATGAAGATTTCAATCCACTCTTGTGAAGGAAAGGTGGCCATGCTTACCGCTGTCTCGGTACGGGAACTCACTATTTAACACACCTCAAGGCGTCCGGGCCCGATCTATCCCCAGGGCGACGGCACGAGGGTCGACTCTGACCAGTAGACGTCCACGATGGCCCCCTCCAGCACGACCACGGCTATCGTCACCACCTCCCCACGGAGCCAGGCCGAGACCGCCAGCTCAAGGGTTCTCCAGGAGGCCTGGGAGTCGCCAGTTACGACGCCAAGCTGGTTCTCCGTGACGACGTGTGTCGTCCCGTTGATCGTGATGATGATCTCGTTCCCCGCTCCCCCTGGGGCTATCCCGATGAAGGCGTTCTCGATGGTGTGGTTTTGCCAGATGGCCTGAATGTCCGCTGGCTGGCCAAAGGTCTTGGCCCGGTACGAGTCGACAGCCCTCTCCAGGTTGCTGTCTATGACGGGGGGCGCGGTGTACTCCTCACCGTCGACGATGGCATACTTCTGGATAGTGAAGCCAGCATACAGAGGGACCACGTAGGCGTACCTCACGTGACCTCCGACCATCCGGAAGGGGTACAGGTAGGCCTCGTCGATCCTCAGCTGCTGGAACCCGATGGCGCCGCTCGCCAGGTAGTTGCTGACCTGGAGTATGACGGTATCCAAGTCCACCACGCTCAGGCCCTCGAGGTTGAAGAAAAAGGCCTCCCCCGTCCTCGAGTTGACGTTGACGACGCCGCCGAGGACGCGACTAGCTTGCTGGACCAAGGGGACCTGCCAGTACGAGGTCCCTCCGACCACTACGAAGCGGGATGCCACGTCGTCTGGGTTGTAGAGGTGGAGCTTGTTGACCACGCCGTAAGTCAACCCGAACCTATTGGCGGCCCACCAGGAGGTCCAGTCGTACACGTACTCATCTGGGATAACCACCTCTAACCAGGAGGGGATGGTCGGGTCGTCGACGTCGTGGACCGTGAACCCACCGGATTGCGCGTCAACGATGACGATCTTCCGGAGGACTCCTCGATCCTGTAGGTTGAGATTCTCGGCCATGTACAGAATCCAGAAGGGATTGAGGTCGTCGTCGACGTCGAAGCGCACCTGGAAGATGTAGAGCTCGCCCGAGAACTGTTCATTCACCTTCTTGATCAACCGTCTCTCCCAAGGGATCCGTTCCTCGTGGATTTCAAGGGGCTTCTCCACCACCTGAACGACCTGCGGCTCCTGGCGAGTCATGTTCTCAGGCAGGTTCTTCAGGAGGACGAAGAAGGGGACGTGGGGGTTTCCAAGCCATTTCAGGGTCTCGTAGGTCGGGGCATTCACCCAGACGAAGTCGCCCCTTACGATCGTCGGATGGGTGTACTGGAAAAGGAAGTCCGGGTCATCCTCGAAGGCGCTGGCGAAAGGACCGTAAGCCCGCCGGAGATACTGGGTGGCCAGATCCCACGACACGACACGGATGTGACTCGTGTTTGTGACGAAGAAGCTCGGATTCCCTTCGATGGTGTTTTCCGTGAGCGCCCGGGGTAGTGGTGTCGTCGTGGCACCCGCCGGAAAAACCGCCAGGCTAATCACTGGTCCCGCGATGATCGAGAGCCCTAGGAGGAAGGCGAGGAGCCGAGGTCGTGTCACCCACGGGACGGCGTTGTAGAGCCTGCCAAGGAGCCGCCTGTGACCTGCGATGGCGACTACGATGACGGCCACGACGAGGATGATTACAACCCAGAGCGACAGTCCCAGGCCGTCCGCTCCCGCCGGCACCAGGGACGGGGCGAGGGCGTAGAAAGAAACGGCGGATCCTGCGGCCCACGCCCCAAAGCCGTGTAGAAGCATGAAGGGCAGCCATCGGTGGTCGAGCATCAGGTCCAAGATGAGACCGCCCAAGAGGGCCATCATACACCATGTCAGAAGAGCGAGAGGGGAGCCGATGTAGAAGCCGTAGGTCAGCAGTACGGTAGCAGCCACCACCTCGATGAAGATGACCGTCCCAACGAGGCGGCCCCAGGGGAAGCGCCATCCCTTCCTCGTCATCTTCGGCTCGAAGTACAGGCCCATAAGAGCTGCTGGCAGTAGGGCAAGGAGATAGGTGCTGACGGCCATGAGCCCGAGATACTTATCCAAGGATTTGGCCTTTTGCTAACTCCAGCGAACCCAGTCATCCCCTGATGAGTCTCAGGGCTGGTCGTAAGCGTAGTAGTAATCGGGCTCCTCCTGGCTGGCCATGATATCTCTCATCTCGGCCAGGAGGTCTCGCTGCTCCTTGGCGTAGTGGACCATCGAACTCTCCTGTAGGAGCTGTGCCACAAGGACTCGTACGGTTCTGAAGGGGTGCACCCCGGTGAGCTGGGCGTGGCTCCTTGCCCTGGCGACCCTAACCTTCCTTGACCCGCCGGCGAAGAGGCCGCCGCCGACCTGTCCCTCCTCGGTGGTTCCCCCCACCCCGCCGCCCGCGAAGGCCTCATCGGCGCCGGTGCCGATGCCGGAAGCCGTTACGGGGATGATGGTACCGTACCCGAAGATCCTCCCGAGGACTCCTTGGGTCGTCGTCAGGTCCGTGACGTTTTCATATCTCACGGTCCTCTCGCGCTTCCGGATAATGCCGGCCTTGAGTATCAATCGAAGGTCGGTCACGAGGTAAGTATGGCTTCTCCTGTAGAGATCCACCAGCCCCATTCCGAGGACGGCCATGACGGTGGAGTAGACCGGGAGGAAGAAGGCGTTGGCGCCTATGTCCGGGGCCTGGATCGTGAGGTATAGAGCGAAGGCGATGAAGGCCCCGAAGACCGCCAGGTATGTCCACCTGATGAGGATGACGGACGCGCCGATAGCGAAGACCGTGAGGGCCAGGGCCCAGATGAGGAAACGGATTGCTGTCACGCCTGCCGAGTACCCGAGGAAGTCCTCGAAGGATACCCATCCAGTGACAGCGTTGAAGAGATAGGCGAATCCGATGCCCACGCCGAGGAGGTAGATGAAGGGCGTGTGGAGGTCCAGGAAGGAGAGGGGGTGGGGGGTGAGTTCGGCCCTGAGGTCTTCCCCTCGGAGCAGGTCATATCTGGGCCTCCAAGGCCCAGGGATACGGCGAAAGGCCGCTTTCAGCCGATAGAGTAACCGCGAGCGCACCCCATTCCCTTGAACCGGCGGATGCAGCCCTGAAGTTAAATATGTTTCGGGAGAGGCTAGCCCTTGGTCGCTCTCCCCCAAACCTGTCTCTTGATCTTTTTGAAGCCCATCTGCTCGCTCAGGTTGATCGATACATCGTTGTCCTGAAACACGTGACAGACGGGCGTCTTACCAAGCGCGAAGACCCTCTCCAGCAGTGCGGTCGCGGTGGTCTTCGCATAACCGCGACCTCGATAGGGCTTCCTGACGTGGAGGAAACCCAGCATGATGACGTCGTCGGTCTCTAGATGTGTCATGTCCCAGGCGGCCAGCTCACCATCGACGTAGATTCCTGCCGTCATTCCAGTCTCGATTCTCGAACGGACGTAGTCTGTTGCCTCACTGTCTAGCCACCTCTGAGCGATCATCTCGGCGTGTTCTGGCCTCACAGGTTCTGTCTCCATCACGCTGGTCGGGCGGAAGTCCTCATGCTTCATGTCGAAGAGCCACGTCGGTTCCTCGATCTCCACCTCCATGACCTCCTCCATGATCGGTATCAGGTCCAGGTCCACGGCCGAGAAGTGGTAGTCCCCCGCTGGAAGCTTTGAGAGGACTTCGCGCAACCGGTCTGAGTCGGTGGCAGTCAGGCAGAGGCTTCCCTGTTCCAGATCGAAAACAGCGATGGCCTGCAGATCATCCAAATCGTCGAACAGAACTTCAGGACCGGGCTCGCCATGAAAGATCCGGTGGATGACCCAGGCGTTCCCCGCAGGGTCCTGTTCCAGCCAAGTACGAATCCTGGCTAGCTCACCCTCCGAAAGGTCCACGACTAGCCAAGGACGACGGGGTATTAAGCCGTTAGATGCCCAATTTCTCCCGGTAGGCCTCTATGTCCAGTAGTCCGTGCCCGCTGACGTTGAAGGCGATGGCTTTGTCCTCCCCGGTCTCCTTGCACCGCAGGGCCTCATCGATGGCTCCTGCGACGCTGTAGGCCGATTCGGGGGCTGGCAGAAAGCCCTCCGTCGTTATGAAGGTCTGAGCCCTGTCGAAGACGTACCTCTCGTCCGCGGGGTAGGCGATGGTGTCGATATAGCCGAGGTGCCTCAGGAGGCTTATGATGGGGGCGGCGCCGTGATACCTCAGCCCGTCGGCCCTGATGGGCACCATCTCCTTCTGATGGCCGAGGGTGTACATCTTCAGCATCGGTGTTAGCTCTGCATGGTCAGCGAAGTCGTACTTGTACTCTCCCTGAAGGTTGGGGGCCGCCTCGCTCTGAGTCGCTATGAACTGGATCTGCCTGCCCTTGAGGGCGTCGGCCACGAAGGGGATCACGAAACCGCCGAAGTTGCTCCCGCCTCCGAGACAGGAGATCATGACATCAGGATAGTCGTCGGCCATCTCGAACAGCTTCTTCGCCTCGAGGCCAATGACGGTCTGGTGGAGGAGGACATGGTTGAGGACCGACCCCAAGCAGTAGATGGTGTTGGTGTCCCTCCCCGCCTCCTCTAGCCCCTCCGAGACGGCAATTCCCAAGGACCCGGGATGGTTGGAGTCCTTCTTGAGAAGCTCTCTGCCCACCTCCGTCTCCCCGCTGGGAGAGGCCCTGACAGTCGCGTTGAACAGCTTCATGAATCCGCGCCGCTCGCGTTTCCACTCGTACACTGCTCGAACCCAGTAGATAACGAGCTCGAGGCCCGCGAGGCTCGCGGCGTAGGCGAGGGCTGTGCCCCACTGGCCGGCTCCGGTCTCTGTGGAGAGCTTCTCGTACCCTTCCTCCATCGCGTAGTAGGCCTGGGCTAGGGCCGTGTTGACCTTGTGGCTCCCCGTTGGGGAGTAGAACTCGGCCTTGTAGTACAGCCTGGCCGGCGTCTTCAGCTTCTCCTCCAGGCGTCGTGCCCTGATGAGGGGTCTGGGTCTGCCGGCCTGCTCGTAGAATTCCAGGACGCCCTCAGGGATGTCTATCCAACTCGCCTCCGAGTTCTCCTGCTCGAGGCAGTGTCGGAGCAGGACCTCCTTTAGCCGCTTGAGACGGACCTTCCCCTCGTCCGGATCGGCCGGTGGAGGCAGCGGCTCTGGGAGGTCTGGAAGGATGTTGTACCAGGTAGTCGGCTTCTCATCTTGTGCTAGTTGATACAGCACTCTACCCCGCGACATTCCATCCCCTCGGGCTCGGAAAGGAGAGACGCCTTAAAGGGTTTCCTTCGCCGTACGAACCTCCGCGGCCACCTCTTGCGCAGCCCCCACGGGATCCTTCGCCGTGGTGATTCGTCGGCCCACAATCAGATAGTCCGCACCCTGCCTGATGGCCTCCACGGGGTCCCCGCCCTGGGGTCCCACCCCAGGTGAGAGGATTAGCAGCTCGCCCACGATCGTCCTTAGCTTTGCTATGGTGGCAGGGCGAGTGGCCCCCGCCACGATACCAGCGGCCCCCGCCTCCCTAGCCAGGAGGGCCATCTCCTCCGCTACAGGGAGGAGAAACGTGTTGGCGCCGGGATGGCTCATGGCGGTCACCACATACACAGCCCCCTTGGCGGCTTCGATGCAGGCCCTGAGGGAGTCCTCTCCCGGGAAGCCGTGGACAATGATGCCTTCGGCCGCATGCTCGAAGGTTAGGCCTACGATGAGGCGATCGGTGTCAGGGATGTCCGCCACCTTGAAGTCGCAGAGTACAGGTCCGTAGGCGGAGAGGGTGTCCACAATCCCGAGTCCCGCTGAGAGGACCAGCGGGTAGTTGACCTTGAAAGCGTCGCAATAGCCTGAGGTTTCCTCTGCGACCCGAACTGCCCTCTGCGGATCTGTCATGTCCAAGGCAATGATCAGCTCGGTTTCCCGCTTCATCGGTCCCCCAAACCTCGCTCCCTGCAAAAGGCTTTTGAGGCACATCCAGAAATGAGAACCACCTCACTAGCTTTATGTATCCGGTGACCCAAGGGAGGAAGCTGGCAGACCATGGTCTCCGAGTATCAGATGAAGAGCAAGGTGTGCCTCGTCGGCGAGGCCGCCGTCGGGAAGACCAGCCTGATTAGCCGCTTTGTGAAGGACGAATTCGACGATCGCTACGTGACCACCTTGGGCGCAAAGGTCTCAAAGAAGGAGATTCAGGTGGAGGTACCCGAGAATGACCTTATCATCCAGATGGACATGGTGATCTGGGACATCATGGGGGAGAAGGGCATCAGGGATCTACTCAAAGAGGCCTTCTTCCACGGGGCTCAGGGTATCCTCGCGGTCTGCGACCTCACCCGCTACTCGACTCTGAGGGAGCTGGACGATTGGGTGCAGTCGGTCTACAACGTGGTGGGAAACATCTCCGTCGTCTACGCCATCAACAAGGTTGACCTGAAGGACGAGGTGATGGTCCTCTTTGACGAGAGGGAGGTTGCCATGGCGACGCAGGCCTTCGACGCCCCCCACTTCTACACCAGCGCGAAGACGGGGGCCAACGTACAGATAGCATTCCAGAGCCTGGCGGACGATATCGTCAGGAGGAACCTGGCCACGGACATCATCCAGCTGGGGCCCTAGGGGTTCAGGAGTCGCCAGACGATAATGCCGTAGCCCAGGGCCAGAACTACAAGCGATAGAATCCATATCCAGCGGAAGAACCTCGCTCGATTCTCCCCAGATTCGAGCCAGGCGAAGAACCGCTCGATCATGCCCTCGCCTTGAACCTCTTCAGCCTGAAGATGTTCTCCCTCTCCATCTCCTCGAGCCGCTGACGGATGAAGTTCTCCGTATCGGCAAGCTCAGGGATGACCCGGTGCTCCAGGGCGTTCACCCTCCGCTTGACCTTCTCAATCTCCTCGATGAGGCGACGCATGGTCGTCTCGATCTCGGCGGCCACGATGACGTCCTCGATGAGGCTCTCGTAGGCATCGGCCGCCTCGTCGATTCGAGCAGAGGTTCCGATGATGCCGTACCCCCTCTGAGGTATGGTCTTGCGGACGCTGCGAGACTCGATCTTCGGGACAACTATTCCCATGACGTTCCTGGTGGTGAGCTCCAGCTGAGGGATGTCTATCAAAGCGTAGGCGGCGGACTTCACCACCAGCTTTCCCCGTTCCGCCGTCGCTATGTTTATCTTCTCCTCAGCCTCGCGATACCTGTCAACCAGGTTGGATCGGACCTCCTTGGCGCGGTCGAGGACCTTAAAGAACTCGACAATTAGGGCGTCCCGTTTGAGTTTTAACAGGCGGTGGCCCCGCTCTGCCATGCGACGAATCCGCCGAACCTGGAGGAGCTGGGAGCGAGTGGGCTTGTACTCCGCCAGGACCATCTAGGCGGCCTTCCGGTGGGCTGGGTGGTATTGCTCCATGGTCTTCCGGTCTATCTTCGTCAACCAGGCCTCGTCGAGGCTCGCCAGGAGTTCCCATCCTATCTCGAGGGTCGACTCGATTTCCCTATCCTCCTCGGACCCCTGCCGTATGAACTCGTTTTCGAACCTGTCCGCGAAGTCCAGCAGTCTCCGGTCGCGGTCCGAGAGGGCCTCCTTCCCGACGATGGCCACGAGGCCCCGAGCGTCCTTCCCTTCGGCGTAGGCGGCATAGAGCTGGTCGGATACCTGCTTGTGGTCCTCCCGGGTTCTCCCCGGACCTATCCCTGCGTCCATGAGGCGGGAGAGTGATGGAAGTGGGTCGATGGGCGGATAGATGCCCTTTCTGTGAAGCTCCCTGGCGACACCGATCTGGCCCTCGGTGATGTAGCCGGTAAGGTCTGCAATCGGATGGGTCCAGTCATCATCCGGAATGGCCATGATGGGGATCTGGGTGATGCTCCCCTTCTTCCCCTTGATCCTGCCGGCCCGCTCGTAATTGGTCGCCAGGTCCGTGTAGGTGTATCCGGGATAACCGCGACGTCCCGGGACCTCCTCCCTAGCGGCGCCGATCTGGCGGAGAGCCTCGGCGTAATTCGTCATGTCGGTCAGGATGACCAGGACGTGCATGTCAAGGTCGAAGGCCAGGAACTCGGCTGCGGTCAGCGCCATACGGGGGGTGATGAGCCTCTCGACGGCTGGGTCGTCGGCAAGGTTCAGGAATAGGACAGCCCGCTTCAGGGCTCCGGTCCTTTCGAAGTCGTTCATGAAGAGCCGGGCCTCTTCGTTGGTGATGCCCATAGCAGCGAAGACAACGGCGAAGGGCTCCACGGCGCCCGGCACCTTGGCTTGGCGAGCAATCTGAAGGGCCACCTCATTGTGGGGCAACCCGGCCCCGGAAAAGAGGGGGAGCTTCTGCCCCCGGACCAGGGTGTTCAGGCCGTCTATCGTGGAGATGCCCGTCTGGATGAACTCGCTGGGGTGGGCACGGGAGTAGGGGTTCATGGCCGAGCCAACGACCTCGCGACGGTCCTCGGGCAGAATCTTCGGTCCTCCATCGATAGGCTCGCCGCTTCCCGATAGCACGCGGCCCAGCATGTCCTGGGAGACACTTAGACGGATGGTCTCGCCGAGGAACTTCACGCTCGAGGAGCGATCGATGCCTCTGGTGCCCTCGAAGATCTGTACCACGACCATGTCGTGGGAGGTGTCTAGGACCTGACCTCGTCTTTTCTCCCCGTCGGGCAGGCTGACCTCAACGAGTTCGGCATACCCGACCGGATCAGTCTTCTCCACGAAGACGAGGGGCCCTGAGATCTCGGTGATCGTGCGGTACTCCTTCACCATCAGCTAGCCTCCAGCTTCCTGAACTCCTCCTCCATCTGGCCCATCGTCTCCTTCATCTCCTCCTCCAGGTTCTCCTCGTACTTCACCCGCGATAGACGGGCCCGAGAGGGGAGGTTGGCGATCTCCGATATCGGAATCTCCAGATTCAGGGCGCGCCGCCCCAGCTCATCGTACCTTTTGATCGCCTCAATAAGGTGGAACTGGTTCTCCAGGGTGCAGTAGGTGTCCACAGGATGGAAGGCGTTCTGCTGGAGGAAGTACTCCCTGATCATCCGGGCCGTCTCCAGGGTGAGCTGCTGGTCCTCAGGCAGAGCGTCGGCACCGACGAGACGGACGATCTCCTCCAGCTCTGACTCCTCCTGAAGGATGCGCTGCGCCCACTCTCGAAGCGAAGGCCAGTTCTCGTGAACCTTCTTCTGGAACCACTCCTTGAGGGTGGGAGAGTAGAGGCTGTAGGACGTGAGCCAGTTGATGGCCGGGAAGTGGCGTCTCTCCCGTAGCTTCGTGTCCAGGGCCCAGAAAACCTTGGCGATGCGAAGGGTGCCCTGAGTTACGGGTTCCGAGAAGTCGCCACCCGAGGGTGAAACGGCGCCGACCACGGAGACGCTTCCCTCCGCGCCGTTGAGGGTCGTGGCGCGCCCCGCTCGTTCGTAGAATTCAGAGAGACGAGCGGCTAGGTAGGCTGGGAAGCCCTCTTCTCCGGGCATCTCCTCCAATCGAGAGCTGATCTCCCTCATGGCCTCCGCCCAGCGGCTCGTGCTGTCCGCTGTGAGGTAGACGTGATACCCCATGTCTCTGTAGTACTCCGCCATGGTCATCCCGGTGTAGACGGACGCCTCCCGGGCGGCCACGGGCATGTTACTGGTGTTGGCGACCATGATCGTCCTGTCCATGAGGGGCTCCCCCGTCTTGGGATCCACTGTCTCAGGCAGCATGGTCAGCATCTCGGTCATCTCGTTCCCCCGCTCGCCGCATCCGATGTAGATGACGATCTGGGCGTCGCACCACTTGGTGAGCTGATGCCCGCTCACCGTCTTTCCCGTTCCGAAACCACCTGGGATGGCGGCCGTGCCACCCTTGGCAAGCGGGAATAGGAAGTCGAACACCCGCTGCCCCGTCAGCAGTGGCACCGAGGGCATCAGACGCTCCTTCACTGGTCGCGGGAGTCGGACGGGCCAAGTCTGCATCGCGGTCTGGGTCGTGCCGTCCTGCATTGTCAGGACTGTGTCTTCCACGCTTACCTGTCCCTCGTGGACGTCCTTGACGGTCCCTTTCAGCCTCGGCGGCGCAAGAACCCGGTGCTCGACGTGCTTCGCCTCCTGGACCAGGCCGATGATTTCCCCACCGTTCAGTTCGTCGCCTGGCTTCACTCGCGGCTTGAACTCCCACCTCGCGCCCCGATCCAAGGCGTTGGCACGAACGCCTCGAAGGATGTAGTCTCCCATCCGATCCTTAAGCACCGGCAATGGCCTCTGGACTCCGTCCAATATGCTTCCCAAGAGACCGGGGCCTAGCTCCACCAGAAGCGGCTGTCCAGTGTCAATGACCCTCTCGCCAGGACGAAGGCCGCTGGAGTCCTCGTAGACCTGTATGACGGTCCGATCACCTGCGAGGCCAATGACCTCGCCCATGAGCTCCTCCTCGCCAACCAGGACGACATCGTACATCCGAGGCATGATGCCCGTGGCGGTAATGACTGGTCCCGCTACGCGATAGATCTCGCCCGTCTTGCCCTCGGGGGCATCCTTCGATTTCACGGCTGTTGCCATTCACTCACCTAGTCAGTCTTGAAGAGATCAACACCAATGGCCCGCTTCACCTTCTCACGGAGGTCTTCCTCCTCCTCGCCGCCGACGGCGACCACGACGGGCCTGGGAAGGCTCCGGAGCCTCCTTCGCATGCCGAGGGAGAGGTTGGACATCTCGTCGTTCTTCAGCACCAGGATGCCTACCTCCTCGTCCTCGATGGTTTCCTCAACGATCCTCTCCATCTCCTCAGGAAGGGTCGAGCGAATCTTCCGGACCCCCGCCAGCCGGAAACCGATGACAAACTCATCACTCCCTACAACAGCTATCTCCACTCAGATCACCAGCATCTCGCGAATTGTATCCTCATCCAGGCCGCTTGCCTTGCCCCTGGAGATGATTCTGACATTCCCCACCTCGTTGGTTTTCCGTACCAAGTAGTCGAGGACCGGCAGGACGGAGAGGGGGTGAAGGTTGCCTCCCGTGGCAGCCTGTTTCAGGTGCCATTTCTCCATCGCCCGGATCCCGTCCGCAGTCCGGGGCTTCTCCACCGTGAGATAAGGGGAGAGAACCTCGTGGAAGGGCGTCTCCCGGAGCCTCTCAACTAGGGCCGGAAGTTCAATCCCCATCATTCCCGACAGACTCTCCTTGGAAAGGTTCAACCCGCCGTTAATGAAGATCTGCCTCGCCTCGACCCCCTCGATGCCTCGAACTCGTAGAAGGGTCTGAAGGTTGACAAGGTCGATCTCTCTCCTGATGAAGTTGTGGAACAGCCGGCTGGGTTCCGGCGTTGGCGGAACGGTCTCCAGCAGGTGCTCGTAGAATACCTTGTCCAGAAGGTCCTCGTAGGCGGCCAGGCTCGTTAGCTCAGAAGCCGTGGGCGGAAGGCCCATGAGGACCGGGCCGTAAATGGTGGGCTCGAGGGCCTCAACAACCTCGTCCAGGGTCTCCAAGGCGATCAGGCTCCTGAGGGAATCCAGGGGGAAGCTCCCTGCGGGTATCATGTCCTCCAGGATTTCCTCGTCCGTGGCGCCGTAGAATCGCCCTCGCAGGACCGTCTTGATGTTCCAGACATCCCAGCGATCTAGGAAGGCAGCGATCATCTCCTTCAGCGGACCTTCGGAGAACTCGATGATTTCATGGAAGACCTTTGCCAGGTTGTTTCGCGTCGCCATTTCCACTAGGTCGACACCGGAGTAGCGGGTGGCGAGCTCCCTGATTTCCTCGTTGTACTGGCCCTCGCCTAGGACCCTTGCGATTTCGGGGATCGACATCTTCAGAAACCTGTCGTATGTGGTCTTGGTGAGGAGGAGGGCTTTCTTGGCTTTCACCCGGGCGGTGACGTATGGGTAGTTACCCAGATCAATCGGAAGACGATCCCTGATTCTCTTGGCCAGAGATGCCCTCCGTACCGCCACGTTAGTCCCCCTCCCACAGTAGTTCCGCGACCTCCTTGATGATGTCCTCCCAAAGGTCTTCGAGGAAGGTCTCGTAGGTGAGGTCGATGCGGCGACTCCCGTCCCTGCTCTCGATAACGAATCCGCCGATGCAGTCGAGATCGCCTATGACTTCGGTCTTCACTAGTCGTCCAAGGACCTCCGCGTCGCGCTCGTTGCTTCGGACGAAACCTTCGGAGATATCCTCCTGGTGTCTCTGAACCAGGGCCACCAGGAGGGCTTTGTCGGGACCCTGCTTCCGGAGCCGTTCCCGAGCACTCCTCAGGATACCATCCAGGACCTCCTTTTGAGCCTGGAGCGCGACTCTCCGGGCCTCCAATTCAGCCCTTGAGGTCTCCCTCTGTTGTCGCCTTGATGCTTCTGTCTCGGCCTGAGATTTCCTCTCCTGGGTCAGCTCCTCACCCTCGGCTCGCACCTCGGCAAGCATCCGCTCGCGCTCCTCGTCCGCGGATGCCAGTATCGCATCCGCTTCGCGCCTCCCGCGGTCGAGGATCTCCTCGACCACCTTATCCAGTGACATCTCGTTCTGGCGCCTAGCCCGCGACGGTCGGAATCAGCCCCACCATGATGATCGCCACGACGAGGCCGAAGATGATGATCGTCTCGGGGATGACCATCAGTACCAGTCCCCGAACAAATAGCTCCGGTTTTTCAGCCATGGCACCCACGGCAGCGCCTCCAATCACCTTCTCTGCCCACGCGGTCGCGAATGCTGCGCCCACGATGGTCAGGGCCGCGCACAACGCCAGCATCTCTACTTCGAACACCATTCTTTTTCACCTCTTTTCAAACCGTTTGTGTAGCTTGAGCCCCGAAGGGCTTGAAGGGCATTCCATTACCCTTGAAGAACTTCATGAAGAACTCTACATAGTTAAGCCTGAGCGCCTGAATTCCCGAACTCAGTCCGCCCAATAGGAGGACGATCATCTGAGCTCCAACCAAGAGGAAGATCCCGAAGGCGACCAGAAGTATTCCTTGGTCGAATATCAATCCGTTGAAGATTGCGACGTTGAGGGACTCCGCGATATGTGCCTTCGCGACGGCCAGTCCCGCCAACCTGGTGTAGGAAATCATGTTGGCCAGCAGGCCTGCCACTTCAAGGATAGCGACGGGGTTCCCGATGGTCACTAACTCCATGACCGCCATGATGACGGCTCCGCCCAGGAGGAAGCCAAAGGCGACCCAGGGAATGGTGAAGCCGAAGATCTCTAGGCCGCCGGCTGGAACCCACAAGAACACGTTGTCCCAGACCCAGCCACCGATACGATTCCATTGGACTCGGAAGATAATAATCATGAATAACCCTAGCAGGACGAAGAACCATGCAGCCTTTGCGGCTGCATGACGTCTGTCATGCTGAAGTTCATTATAGAATCCTATGATGAAGCCGAGCCCTAGGTGGAGAAAGGCAGCGACGATGGAGAGGATCAGCAGATCCATTACGTCAACGAGTTTGCGGAGAACGGGCTCGATAGGGATATCCACTCCCATGAGCATCTCCCAACTGACCTCCACTGGAGCTCCGGGCTCATGGTGGACCTCTGGGGCGTGGAACGGGATTCCAAAGGCGTCGGCATAGATGAAGGTCCCGAAGAATGCGGTCACGATCCCCGCGACTAAGATAATGGCAAGGAACCGCCTCAAGTCTACACTGCGCTTGACCTTGCTCAGGCCGATGATTCCGATGACGGCCAGGACGATACCATACCCAAGGTCGCCGACCATCATGCCGAAGAAGACGGGGAGGATGACGAAAAGGGCCAGCGTCGGATCCACTTCCTTTGGGTGCGGGGTCGAGAACAGCTGCGTGAGGAGTTCGAAGGACCTGACCGGTTCTGGGTTGTCCAGGAGGACCGGAGACTCTTCCACCTCGCTCTCCAGCTGATCCACGTAGAGGCTGCCCAGATTCTGCAGCCGACTGCTGACCTCCTCCCAGCGCTCCTTCGGAATCCAACCCTCCGCCACGAAGGAGTGCTCGCTGGCGGCGAACCTCAGCGGGGCCTCCGCCTTCTCTACCTCCTGCGTGAAGAAGTCCTCCGCAGAGACAACGAAGGAGGCGAACCGCTGACGGAGGATTGTGAGGCGACCGCGCACCTCCTCCAACGTCGACTCCAGCTTCCTCTTCTCTTCCAGAAGGTCCCCAAGCATGACCCTCGGGTCACCCTCACTCCCCGGGACCTCCAGCGGGACGAAGCCGAGTCGTGAGAGGAGCTCTCTGACCTCGGACTCATGCCCCTTCTCAACGAACAGAGCCAGCACGGCACCAGTCCGGAGGACCTCATACCTCTCCGTAATCTCGTCCAGGCCCACTAGATCCCTGGGCAGTGTTCCCACAAAGACCGCAAGGTTCTCATAGCCGGAGTACTCGGACAGTTCGAGGCCAAGGTCAGCGAAAGGTGCAATGGCCTCAATGCGCGGGTTCAGGTCGGCCAGCAGCTCCTCGATGCCCGTCCTAGTCTCGTCCTCCTCCCGGATGTTGAGTTCGAGGGTCAGGAGTTTCTGCTGGGCATCGGGGCCCACCTCCTCTCGCTCGATGATCTTCAATGTCTGCAGCTCGAGGACGCCGGCAATAGACCTCAGCTTCAGAAGGGTCTCGGAGACCTCGGAGGCGGTCTCGAGCGGCTGCCCCATCTCGAAGGTCTCGTCCGCGTCCTCGAAGTCCACGATGTGAAGGGCCTGGAGGCCATAGAGTGCATCTATGGTCTGGGGTAGCAGGTCGCGAGGCCCGACGATGAGGGCCCGGACCATCTCCTTAGGTCTCAGCATGAACTGCCTCCTCGAACCTCTTGAGGAGAAGCTCAATGGCCCGGTCGACCTTACCCGATGCAACTGCCCTTATTCTCTGGGCTTCTTCGTTTCCCCTTTCGAGTATTTCCTTGAGCTCAGCTTGCATGGCCGCCGCGGCAGCCTCAAGGACTTCCTGATACCGCCTCTCTGCCTGCTGTCGGAGATCGGCCTCGAGGTTCAAGGACTCCCCCTTAGCCTTCCGGAGCCGACGATCCTTTTCCTCCTCAGACCTGGCTTTGAGGTCCCGGACTTGTCGCTCCGCTTCCCTTACCTTCTCGAGGGCTTCCAGCCGCTGAGCCATGGGCGGCTGCACAAACTTTGGGGCCGACTTAAACCTTACGTGGACGACCTCGTCGAGGATACCTAGCCATGCGGAAAGGGCTAAAGCGGGCGAGGCATGAGTATGGTATGGGGGATGAGGACGGACCCGAGTTTCGATTCGACGAGTCCAGGCAGCAGTTGGCCAAGGCTCATCGACGGGAGGTAACCCTTCTCGGCTCTCTTGGACTAGTACTCTTCCCGCTGGTTCTCTACCTCTCGATGTTGACGGGGATCTCCCTTCGACTAGAGGCCTGGACCATGACATTGAGTGAGAATCCATGGATAGGCGTGGCTCTGTACCTGGGGGTCGGGTACCTCATCCTGAATCTCGTCGCTCTTCCCCTCCGAATCATGGGTAGGCTGACACAGCGTAGATATCAGCTGACCAAACAGTCGTGGGCCTCGTGGGGGATGGACCTGATAAAGTCGATGTCCCTCGGCCTCCTCCTAGCCCTACTTTCCGTTGAGGCCCTGTACTGGACGATCCGCAACTTCGAACTGTTCTGGTGGCTGGTCACGTGGGTCCTAGCCCTGGCCTTCACGGTCGTAGCTGGCTACCTGGCTCCCGTCGTGATTCTACCGCTCTTCTACAAGGTCCGAAGGCTGGACGATGCTGAGCTGAGAGAGAGGCTCTCGGAGCTTGCGAGAAGGGCCAATGTCCCCGTAATGGGGGTCTACGAGTTCCGATCGAGTCCGAAGACCGAGAGAGGCACCGCTGCAGTAGCCGGTCTTGGGAGCACCAGAAGGGTGCTGTTGAGCGATCACATCACCAGGGACTACTCGGCAGACGAAGTGGAGGGGATTCTGGCCCACGAGCTGGCTCATCACGTTCAGGGGGATTCACGGATTTCCCTTCTCATTTCGGCTGTTTCCTCACTTCTGGCCCTCTATCTGGCAGACCTCTTCGTGAGATCCACTATGACGCTATTGGGAGTGTCTGAGCTGGCCCAGGTAGCCAACCTCCCTCTCTTCGTCCTCTTCGGGTCTGTCTATTCCATGGCCCTCGGCCCGCTAACCCGTGGCATCTCAAGGTGGAGGGAGGCCAAGGCCGACCGGCTGGGGGCGTCGCTCTGCGGGAGGCCCCGGGCCCTGGCGAGTGCCCTCGTCAAGCTGCACGACCAGAACCTCTCCGACGCCAGCCCGCCGCGACCCGTGGAGGTCCTCTTTTACACCCATCCAGCGGGCAAGAAGAGAGTGACCACCCTCCTCGCCCTCAGTGCTGGGCAGGACGGTTAGAGGGGAGCCACATCGAGCTTCTCCACGTAGGGCGTCGACTCTATGGTGTGAAAGGCGTGTCTCAACTCCCGGGCATCGCCCTTGAAGGCCACCACGTCGCAGCACTTCTGCCGGTCTTCACCGAAGTCGAGGTGAAGGAACGACTTGAACATCTGAGGGTTATCGTGAAGCGCGCTGTGGACCTCCTTCTCGGCCTCGTGGGAGTAGATTACCATGGCCACCCCCTCGACCGGACCTTTGAGTTGATGGAGGCCTTGGTGCTTGTCGAGGAAGACCCGAAGAGCGTCCCTAATGACCTCGGAGCGGTTCTGGTAACCGATCTCCTCCATTACCTCGTCGATCTCGAGGGCCAGCTCCTCGGGGAGACTGAAGGAGAGAACATCGACCCGCCGGCCCTTCTGTCTCGTCATCTTAGCCTCCCGTAGACGGCACTCCAGGCGAAGAGACCTACGGCCGTGAAGACAATGATGCCGCTCGGGGCCACATCGTAGGCGGCCGAGACCAGTGTCCCCACGACTACGCTGATGATCCCAAAGGCCACCGCCAAGGTCGTAGTACCCCTGAAGGAGCGATTGAACTGGAGGGCGGTGAGTCCAGGGAGAACGACGAGGGCACCAACGAGGATGACCCCGATCACCTTTATGGCGAGCACGATGGTCACGCCGACCAGGACGTTGAAGGCGACTTCCAGTCGACTGACGGGTATCCCCCTCAGCCTGGCGGCCTCCTCATCGAAGGTGATCGCCATCAGCTCCTTGAAGAAGAGACCAATGAAGGTGAAGGCCGCGATTGCCAGGATGGAGATGGTGACGAGGTCTGTTGAGCTGATGGTGAAGATCGACCCGAAGAGGAGAGTGAGGATTTCCACATTGAAGCCCCCTGCGAGGCTGATGACTATGAGACCGACCGAGAAGCCCAGGGCAACCATGACGGCAAGGGCCGCGTCGGTCTTAGCGAAGCCTCGCCTTCGCATGAAGGAGATTGCCAGGATGGAAAGGATCGAGATGACCAGGGCAGCGAGGGTGGGCGAGACGCCGATGAGCAGTCCAACGGCAATGCCGCCGAAGGCGATGTGACCGACGGCGTGCCCGGTCATTGCCTCCTTCCTGAGGAGAAGGAAGAGGCCGACGAGGGCGCTAGCCACGGCCGCCACCGTCCCGCCCAGGAGCGCATACTGGAAGAACTGGAGGCCCATAAGGCGGGAGAAGTCGAGGAAGGTGAAGTCAGCCGCTCTCATCACCCCCCTGGGGGCTCTCTCCGTGGAAGACAAAGCGGAAGTGCTCTCCGTAGGCCTGCCGCAGAATCTTCTCGATCTCTAGGTCGTCGGAGATGGGGGCTATGTTCACGGTTCGGTTGACGCACATGATCTCCGACATGCGGTAGAAGACGGCCGTCAAGTCGTGAGAAGCGATCAGGATGGTGATTCCCTTTCGCCGATTTAGGAGGCCCAGTCGGTGGTAGAAAGCCTCTTGGGCGTTGGCATCGATTCCGGCCACCGGCTCATCCAGCAGGAGCATCTTGGGTTCGCCGACCAAGGCCTTGGCGACGAACATCCGCTGCATCTGACCTCCCGACAATTCTCCTATCCGCTTTTCCGCCATTTCCGTGAGTCCCATGAACTGGAGGGCCTCGTCTACACTTTCCCAGTCCTTTCTGCTCAAGCGGCGCCCTAGGTTGCCGCCGCCCGCTCTCCCGAGCCCGACGAGTTCCCGAACCGCCAGGGGAAACTGAACGTCGAAGTTGATGGCATCCTGGGACACGTAGGCGAGGTCCTCCCACTCGGAGAAGGAGTTTATGTCCGTGCCGAAGAGGCGGACCGACCCAGAGTGGTGCGGCAGGATGCCTAGGATCGCCAGCATCAGGGTCGTCTTCCCGCCGCCGTTGGGGCCGACGATGCCGACGTAGTCGCCCTCGTGGATGGTGAAGGTGACGTCCTCAAGGACCTGCGCACCTGCGCGGAATACGTTGAGGTTCTCCACCTCCAAGACGGGAGGACCGTGAGACGAGACGGACTGAGCGCCCGCCTCTTTTACTGCCGTCATGTCCTGGCTAGGCATCTAGACCCACCTTAAGACTCTCCAGGTTTGCCTCCATCTGTTCGAGGTAGTTCCTCCCCTCATCGGGACCAGTCAGGAGGTAAAGGCTCAGGATCGCAACCACGACTCCGGCATCCCGCTCCAAGGTGCTCTTCAACGCCTGGACGTACGCGTCCGAGTATACAGGCGTGACGTAGAGGGTGTAGATCCCCTCTTCCTGCATTCTGTCCACGATCTCAAGAAGATGGATTGGACTCGGGTGCTCTTCCGCGGTGAGTCCTATGATCCCGATGACCTCGAAACCATACCTGCGGCCGAGGTAGCTGAAGGCGTCGTGGGCCACTATGATGGCCCCGAGGGAACGGTTCGACAACTCGGAGTCGTAAGACGCATGAATGGTCTGAAGCGAGGTGAGGAGCGCTTCCGCACGCGCCTGGTAGGACTCGGAGTTCGCTGGATCCACGCCCTGGAACGCCTCCAGTATAGCTTGGGCCTCTAGCCTAGCTATGAAGGGGTCGATCCAGGTGTGCGGGTCGAACTCACCCCCGAGATCGTGGTCATCCCCCTCGTGTGGCGGTATGAGGTAGTCCTTTGCAAGGCGCGTGGCCTCGACTACAAGGGTTTGCCCGACGTCCAATGCTGGCAAGATGTCCTCCTCGACCCAGGGCTCGAGGCCCGCCCCGTTGTAGATGAACAAGTCCGCCTCCCGCACGGCCGCGATGTCGCCGGGTGATAGGTCGATGGCGTGGAGTTCGACGCTAGAGGGAATGAGGGTCCGTACCCGCGCGTCCTCTCCTCCGATTCGCTCTGCGAAGTACCCCAGCGGATAGAAAGTCGCCACTACTTGGAGGCGCTCATCGCTCGTAGGAGGACCAGAAGCCATCGAGTAGACTAGACCTCCTCCGACCGTTGTAACGAGGACGATGACCGTACCGATGAGGAAGCTCCTCTGTTTGGTGTTCACTTGCCATGCATATGCACCATCGTGTTAATAGCCCTTACTACTATGTTAATAACATGTGCATCGCTTAAATCAGGATGAGGGCTTCATGCCGACAGTGGCGCCGAAAGAAGCCAAGGCTCTGTTGACGGAAGCTCAGCGGGCCCTCGAGGCGGGCCAATTCGAAGATGCGAAGCGGGTCATCGAGGATGCCTACGCTCAGCATCCGCACGATGAGAAGGTTCTCGAGCTGTACCAGCAGATTCTCCTGGCGGACGGTGTCCGCCTCTCCCGGAGGGCCCGCGATCTGCGACGAGACGGCATCAAAGCCTTGGACAAGCGCGATAGGGCTTCCTTCAGCGATGGCGAGGATGTTAGGGCGGCCTTCGAGAGGTCCATCGAGAGTTTTGACAAGATCCTAGCGGCCAACCCTGAGAACTCTAAGGCCCTGATGCTGAAGGCTGGTGCCTTGGACAGGATGGACAGAGAGGGCATGGGGGAGGAGGTGTCGGCGCTGTTCGAGAGGGCTCTGGAACTCCATCCGGATAACGAGGAGATCCTCTACGCGAGAAGCAGAATAATGGGGGCGTGTCAGCATTGCGGAGGTTCTGGATTCTGCGGTGAATGCAAAGGTTCGGGGGAGGTCTCAGCCGTCTTCATGCGAGGTGCATGCCCAGCCTGTAAGGGGTCGGGCGTATGCACTCACTGCGGTCTCTTCTGAGGGGACAACTCGATATCCGCTACCGCAGGAGGATCGACCAAGTCAGTTGTTGCGGCCCGTGGACTAGCCGGGGGTCTAGGATCGACCCTGAGGATTCCGGCTTCTTCCGCTAGGTCGTGGGAGAATTCCATACACTGGTAGGTATGCTGGCCAAGGATGTTGGCCGGGATCGTGACGTTGAAGACCGTGCTCCTCGCAGGGACCACAAGGCCGAATATACCGAAGTTTGGCAGTGCGAATGTGTGTTGCACGTCCCCCGAGCTGATGTTGAGGATGATCACGTCTCCGAGCGTCACGTTGATTTCGTCAGGGTCAATGCCTGAGAGGGACATCTCCATTTTGATGTACACTTTCGGAGCGTCGGGGATATGTACGGGCTCCGTGGGTCTGTAGAGCAAAGCGAAGATTATCGTGACAAGCAGGAAGATGATGAAGAGGACCATAGCACTCCTCATCCAGGGCTGCATGTTGGCTACATAACTATCTAGGCTTTAATATTATTGCCTCTCGATAATCAATCCTGGCACCGTGACGTCTCTTCGTCTGGGCGGGGTGGACCGGAGGCGCCGGGAGGAAATTGCGGGACGACAAGTCCCGGAATATGGGATAGCCAGGAACCCCCTAACGTATTTATACGCCAGCATCCTACGCCGACCGGGCGTGGGAGCACTGGAGGGTTGATGGTGGCGAAGGGAGACCACAAAACAACTTCCACCGGGCTTGCGCTCGTTGGACTTCTGGTCTTTCTCACGACCCTTACAGGGATCCCGGTGCCGGTGGCGGCGGGACCCGTGACCGTGACCTACGTCATTGAGCTCACGGACGCTCTTACCTTCGAACTAGATCAGATCATCACGGCGCCGGGGGCAAACGTCACACTTCACTTGAGAAACGTCGGACAGGCGCGACACACATTCACACTTTATAGTGATGTGAACGTCTCACTCCCGCTGGACACCGAACAGGCCCTGTTCGCCTACTACCAAGACCAGCTAACGGCCTTGATTCTGGATGAGACTCTGGAGGGTGGGGAGGAGCGAACGGTCAACTTCACGGCCCCTGAGACTGTAGGGATCTACGCCATTGCCTGCATGATCCCCGGCCACGCAAGGGGGGGCATGGTGGGCTCGATGGTGGTTGGGGCGGTCGGGGGACTTCCGGCGGAGGAACCTGAAGCCGAGCAGGGCATTCCCCTCAGGGCTTACTGGATCGGACTCATTGGTATCTTCGCCATGATTGCCGTGATTGGAGTGGCCTATTTCGCCATCAAGTCTGAGAGTCGCCACCACACCGACCAGAGGGAGCACAGGAGGCGAGGACTGCCTTGAGCGAGCTCATCCGGTCGGAGCCACCCACAGAGTCGCTTGGAGCCCTGGTGATGATCTACATCCTGACATTCATGCTGATCTTCTTTGGAATCCTGGTGGTCTTGGGACTATTCTACGGATGGAACGTTGTTTGGCTCTCGCTCTGGCTCGGGGCGATCTTCATCGTGGCCGCTGTCATTACAGACCTCTATCGGAAGCACTTTTTGCCCGACGAGATGGTTGTCAAAACTAGGATGCCGAAGATCATCCCACGAAGGGAGTTGAGGAAGTAGATGCCTCGAAGAGGAATTCCAGAGGATGGGATTACTCGCCGGACCTTCCTTAAAGGAGCGTCAATCGCCGGTGGTGCGGCTCTTGCGGGCGTTGGCGTGTACGGAACAGTTCGGTCGCTCGTATCCCCGCCGGTAACTGTCCAAGGAACCGTTCAGGATACCTTCATCTACGTGCGACCAGAGGGGGCGCTCCTCCCGATCTGGTACGACGGCCTATTCGGCGAGGAGGCTCGTCTCAGCCACTTCGACGTCGAGCGTGGTGCCAATGTCCTATGGAAGGTCGTCATCGATGGTGACGGACAGATTGTACCTTTCACCGGCTTCCCCGGTCTCATCCTCAGGATGGAGGAGGACGTCCTCGAGTTTCCCGAAGGCTTCCCGCGGGACGATTATGTGCTGAACGGCCTCTACGCTATCTTCAATTGCTGTCCGCACGCCTGCTGCCGTCCCGGGTTCCAGTTAATACCCAGGACTTCCTACTTGATCGATCCAGGCTACGAGACCGTGTACTGCCCCTGCCACGACTCTCAGTACAACCCTCGGCGCCTCGAAAAGTCGGCTCACCCCCCGCCCCCGGATGCCAGCGGAGCTGAGTATGTCGGTATCTACAAGGAACCCGGTCTTGGCCCTGCCGACCGAGGAATGCCACTGATTCCCCTGGAGCTCGAGGGGGACAAGCTCGTAGGCGTTGCAAAGAACGAGTCTTGGTACCAGTACCTGGACTTCAAGCGGCGCGTCATTCCGGAGTGAGACACTTGGCTAGGAAGCCCTTTGGCGGACTGAGGAAGTACATCTTCGACTGGTTCGCCGAGCGCTTCCCTGTTACACCGTGGGCCGAGGCTACCAGGAAGGCCTTCCTCTCAATCCATCGTCAGATGCCCAGGAGCCACGCTGAGAAGTATGAGCTCAAGACCATCTGGTACTGGTACCCTCTGTACTGCCTAGGCGGCCTGGCGTTCATTAGTTTCATAATCCTGACGATTACGGGGATAGTCCTGGGGTTCTACTACGTTCCAGACGGCAACATCCGCATCCTCTCCGATGGGAGCACCACGTCCGGGGCCTATGAGAGCCTCGTGTTCATCATGGGTGAGGTGCCCTTGGGTTACGTCTGGCGCGGCGTCCACCACTGGGCTGCACACATCTTCGTAGCGGCCGTCTTCCTCCACATGGCGCGGGTCTACTTCACCGGCGCTTACAAGAAGCCACGGGAGCTCAACTGGATCTTCGGGATCCTTCTCCTCCTGATCTCCCTCGGGTTTGGCTACACCGGCTACCTGCTCCCGTGGAACAGCCTGGCTTTCGCTGCTGCGACCATTGGCATCAACATGGCCAAGTCGATTCCGATCATAGGGGATCTAACGGCCGAAATCATGTTTGGGGGCCTATCCCTCGGGGCGAACACTGTCCTCAGGATGTACTGGCTTCACATATTCGTCCTCCCGCTGATCGGGATTGGACTGATGCTCCTCCACATGACCATCGTCTGGGTTCAAGGAGTGGCCGAACCTCACTGAGGTGGAGCAGTGCAGAGTAGAGCGGTGGAGAGCGTCGTCACAGAAAGGCGGGTCGGGTTTCCAACCCAATACGGGCCAACTAGGACCGACAAGAAGCCCGGACATGTCCTCGTGCCCCACGAGGCCTACAGGGACCTAGTCTTGATTCTAGTCATGACAGGGGCGATGTTCATCCTGACGGCCGTTGCCACGCCCGCTCTCGGCAAGTCCGCCAATCCAAACGTGGTGGCCGAGGTCGAGCTCCCCGATTGGTACCTCCTCTGGTCATGGGGCCTGCTGAAGATCTCAGAGCTCTTCCCCCAGTTCTCCATCTTTGGTTTCACCATCACTACCCTGACCTGGGGTGCTGTTCTCTCCGGCGTCCCCTTCATCATTGTACTACTGCTCCCCTTCATAGACAAGGGGTTTGAGAGAAGGCCTGCCAAGTCTCCCATCCGGGCTGCCTTCGGCGTGGCCGGTATCGTCTGGGTCTTCGCCGCTTCGGTCTACTCCGTCAACGTCCTGATTCTGCCCCGCTTCACCACAGCTGAGGGGCTCTCCATCGTTACCGACGATACCCTGAAGTGGATGTTCATCGTCCAGCCAGTCCTATCGGGCATGGTCACCTACATCGCCATGAGGCGGCTCGCCTTCAAGCCCATGAGGAGATACAACACCGCTTTCAACGCCTTTGCCCTCTCCATCGTCCTCCTGATCACAATTCTCCTCCTGGGTTCTGGGCTCGCGGCAGGGGGAAGCTTCGCATCCCACCTGACAGGCCAGAACGTCTACCTGACGTTCTACGTCAGCATCGCAGTCCTAACCACCCTCGTCGCCCTCTTCATTGTGTTCTTCCAGGACGAACAGCGGGGTAGGCGGACGCTGTTCCTGTGGATCGGCCTGGCGTTTCTACTCCTGGTCCCCCTCACTTGGTACCTGATGGCCTTCGACCAGCAATCCTTCGACTACGTCCAAGTCTACATCATGACAAACGCCCACATCTTCATCGCCTTCCCCGTCTTCTCAGTTCTGGTGGCCTACTTCGGCCAGCGGACGCCCTACAGCGACTACGAGTACAAGCTAAACGAGTGTTACCAGTGCGGTCGGTGCCACCTAGTCTGTCCCATCACTAAGGTGGAGGCCGATGCCCTCGGGGGGCTCAACCTGGTCTACAACGTCTACAAGCGCCAGCACGACGGCGTCCCGATGTGGTCCTGCCTCACCTGCGACGCCTGCAGTGCTGTCTGTCCCCTAGACATAAACTACTCCGCGTACGTGTTGACGGAGCGGGCGAAGGTCATGAAGGCGAAGCAGCGAATTCCGACGGAGAGGCCGACCATGGTTTCCGGCCTTACGGTGGCCGACGGCGGTACGGAGGTGAGGCCCTGAGGCCGGAGGAGATGGGATTCCCCATGAGAGATCTGACGGCAGGGGAGCGCACCGTCCCTCACCCGATCATGTTCGCCGCCCTCGACAAGGAGGCGGAGTGGGAGGACATCCCCGACGTCGAGATTACGCAGAAGAGTGACTACGCCTACTATCCGGGCTGCGTCGACTACTACGACTACGAGATGCAGTTCAGCAGGAACAACTTCGGGGATACGGACCACGGCATCATCTTTGACTCCTCAATCAAGCTCCTGAAGGCCATCGGCATTGCCCCCGTTGTCCTGGATCGCTCCTTCATGAAGTGCTGTGGCCACGACCAGCTCTGGCAGGGGAAGGTGGACGTCTGGACAAAGCTGCGGGAGTACAACGAGAGACTCATGAAGCGCATCTTCGAAGAGGCCGGAGTCAAGACGCTAGTCGTCAGCTGCGCAGAGGGCTATCGCACCTTCAAGCTCGATTACGACCTCGGAGAGGTGGAGGTAAAGCACATCACTCAGGTGCTCTACGACCAGGGCATCGAGTTCCGCACTCGCAGGAAGGAACTTATCACCTACCAGGATCCCTGCCGGATGTGCCGCCAGATGCCCATAGATCCCGTCTACGAGGAGCCGCGGGAGCTCATCCGCCAGACCGGGGCTGACCTTGCGGAGATGGAGCACTTCCGGGCGGACGCGACCTGTTGCGGCGTCGCGGGGATGATGTACTGCAACGAGAAGACCAAGGGGATCACGAACGACCGCATGATGGAGGCGAAGGAGAGGGATGTGGACTACCTCCTCACAGCGTGTCCGAAGTGTCTGACCCATTTCGGTTGCCAGCAGCACGAAAACTTGTACAGAGAGGACCGGGAGGCCTTTCGGTTCCAGGTCATCGACATCACCCAGTACCTGGCCGAATGTCTCGACGAGACCTCCGCTGAAGCCCTGGCGGGTGAGAGGGACGAGGTGGATAAGCCCCTCCCGAGCCCTGTGGCCAAAGGTGGAGGGTCGGAGGCCTCGCCTTGACGGAGACACAGGCCGTGCACGAGCCGAGACTGGCGCGTCACCGCTCCCGTCAGACGGCGAAGAAGAGCTTCGACGAGATGCGGCGCAACTTCGTCATCAAGTATCCGCGCGGGAAGGGCGTGGTGGCCTACGTCTACGAGGATATCTGCATGGGCTGCATCCACTGCGCAGACAACTGTCCTGAGAACGTTAGGCCCGATCACGAGGATGCCATCGTCTTCACGGACAAGACATCCTACTTGCCCGACCTCAGCTTCGAGACGAGAAAGTCCCTAATCGTGGATGAGAACTGCATCGGGTGCGCCAAGTGCGCGGTCATATGTCCGGTGGAGGCCATTGTCATGGTCCCACGACCAGGCTGGGAGGTCGTGGACGGTCAACCGGTTGAGATGAAGTCGGAGGCGTGACCTTGGGTGAAGCTGACGAGGTTCATGAGAGGCCCCGCTGGCCCCGTAAGATGACCCGGAAGGCGGAGATGAGGCTCATCAAGCAGCTCCCGGGTCTCCAGAAGATCATCCTCATCACCAAGGTCTCTGCCGTCATCCTCTTCGCAATCGGCCTGGAGGGGCTCTTCATAGGGAACTGGTGGATGGCTGGCATCTTCCTCACCCTGGGCCTAATCTTCACGATTTGGCCCATCAAGATGGATGTCCCCAACTTGTGTCCCAAGTGTGGGCAGGCGGCCAAGAAGAATCAGACCGTCTGCCACAACTGCGGAGTCGCCCTCATGTAGACCCTAATCAGCCCCTGGGGACCCATAGCAGCCTCGAGGGGTTGATAACGAGAGGTAGATCCACCCTAGCTTTGATCTGACGGACTAGGCCGAAACGCCTCTCAGCATCGGCGTCAGGATCCAGGAGATGGATGAGCTGGCTGCTCCGCAGCCTGCACGGGTGTTTCCCGGCAATCTCCAACAGCTCCACGGCGCGGTCGAATCGCTCACCTCGTCCCGCTCGTTCGGTGACGAAGGGAATTAGGCTGACCGTACCCCCTTCGTGGAGGGAGCCAGCCAGACCAACGGCCGGTCCGCGGACCTCCTGCCAGCTTGCCAGATCCGCCAGGAGCGGTGGAAGGTCCGCCGTGGAGAGTCGGATTTCTGCCAGGGGGGTCATCCGCGGCTCCCTCGTGACTCCCGATGTCTGGCCGTAGACGCCGTCCTCTCTCAGAAAACCTTCGCCGAAGGCGGTATCGACGGCCCTTACCTGGGCTCCAAAGGTTTCCTCTGTTCCGTGGAGGAACACAGTCACGTTTTCGCCCTTCCTTTCCGGAGCGTCCCTCGAGGAGGTCGTGTCGCCGAAGAAGACCGCTAAGGGGTGGACTCCAACCCCGGGGATTTTCTGGAGGGTAGTTCCCACCTCCTCCCAGTCCTTTAGGATGTACGTAAGGGATCTGAGGTCTTCTGCTGAAGGCATCAGCGAGAAGGTCACGGAAAGCGGTATGGTAAGACTGCCTCCAGCCAACAGTAGCAACGAGTTCAGGTCGTAGCCAGTCGCGTTGTTGGGTACTTCGTCGAAGCCGCTTTCGCCGTACCCCCCGTCGGATCCGACGAAGTCCACGTTCCTGATGCAAGTCTCGGGACCTCCTCTGTAAGAGGACAGGATTGTCTCGCCGCGGACGATGTCGCCCATGAAGGAGTCCATGGGCAAGGTAGCAAAGAGGGGCAGAAACCAGCCCGCCGCCCTCGCAGCGTCACAGGCGTCGCTCCACCTGGCGCCCACACCGGCTCTAAGGATGCCGTTCTCCTTGTCGACGTCCACATCGTCGAAGGATGAGAGGTCCAGCAGGAAGCCATCCAACTGTGGGAGGACTTCGCCATCGAAGGGGTCGACCCGTGGAGTCCAGTCCACGGTGACTTCGCGGTCCCTCATCATCTCTAAGCTCCGGCGGACGTAGTGGAGGGTGTCGCCTTTGAGACCGAGGCTTACAGACGCCACCTCTCCAGTCGCGACACCGATGGCACTGGAGACGTCGTCCGCCTCTTCCATCGGCAACGTGACAACACTGACGCCATCGAAGAGTCGCTTCAGCTCCTCCGGAAGTACGCGCCTGTCTCTGAGGTAGAGGGCCTTTGCCTGCTCCGTACTTCGGAGGGTTCTCAATCCAGGCAGGCCAGAGACCATGTCCCTGAAGTCAGCGTAAGGGATGGGCAATCTACCTCCTCCTTCTGGTCTTGGTCACGTACTTCTCCGAGGGCATCAGCCACCGGAGACGCCCAAGGGCCCTCAAGCCGAACCTCATCAGGCCGGGGGGTATCTCCGGTGGCACGAGCGGGGGCTTCCTTCCCATGGTCCCCACCAGCTTCCCCCGGTTGACCACGGCCTCGGGGTCGACGGCTTCCTTGATGGCCCTGAACATCCCACTCACGTTTCCGAACATGGTCTCCAGGTTGTAAGTCATCAGGAGCCCCAGCCCCAGAGGATGGCCCCCCGTATCTGTGAGAATCCTGTGAAACTTCTCCACGAACGTAATAGCGAGCTGTCCCCGAAGGAGCCTCTCGTTCGTAAGCATGTAGGGGGCCAGGTAGGCCGAACCGCGGTCGACGAGGAACCCGTGGAAGGCCACCTCGCCTTTGGACTTCCTTCCGGCCTTCTGAGTGGCCTCCATAACGTGACCCAAGGCGCTCAGGGGCACTAGTCCCTCCCCGACGACGAGCCCGCCAGAGATTCGCCGCGCATTGTAGGGCTCGTGCCGTCCCTCCCAGAGAGCCGTCGCCACCTCACTGCCCTCCTTCACGCCACCCGCAGCGGACAGTACCGTTCCAGCGTAGACATCCTCCTCAGCGATGCTCTCCTTGTCCCCTTGGTAGGCCAGGTAGGCCATGGCAGGTCGCTCCGGAAGGGACTTCCCGATCCCTGCCTGGAGGGTGAGATGAGCACCGTCGACGAACCCGACGTGGTAGGGGGTAATGCAGATTCTGGAGAGTTGACGGAGGGCGCTAACGATACTCTGAAGTGACTCGAAGCTGTAGGCGGAGACGCTCGTGGCCTTGGGCCTGGGAATGAGCTGTAAGGTTGCCTTCGTAATCACGCCAAGCGTCCCCTCAGCGCCCAAGAAGAGGTTCGTCGAGTTGTGGTTTCCCAGACCCAACCCGAAAGTCCGCACACCCGTCTCCAGAATCTCCCCTCCTGGGAGTACGACCTCGAGGCTCCTGACCCAACGGGAGGGGGGACCGTACATGTATGAGCCTATTCCGACTCCACCGTCGCTGAGGAATCCGCCCACGGTGGAGGACCTGTGAAGGATTGGGACTACTGGGAGGGCGAGGTCCTGCTCGCCCAATGCCTCGGAGGCCTGATGCCACGTTGCACCCGCTTGGACGGTAACGCACGACCGAATCTCATCTGGGTCGTCCACTCTCTTCATCAGGCTGGTGACCATCAGAATGCCCCCGACATTTGGCACTGAACCCCCGTGGAGGGAGGTGCCCCCGCCGCGGGGGACGACCGGAATCTCCAGCTCCTCCCCCAGCTGTAGGATCCGAACGACCTCTTGGGTGGACTTGGGCAGTGCAATGATGTCTGGCTTCATGTTGAACTGCAGGCCAGCCTGCTTCGGGATCGGAGCCAAATCGTGGCCATAGACGAGCTTCTCCGTCTCAGAGGTCGAGACCCGCTCCTCTCCGAGGGTGTCTACGAGCCGTTTATAAGCGTAGCTAAGGTCGCTGTAAACCATAGCCTAGACCACCGGGCGGTCGAAGGGACTCGCCGATATTAACCTTAGGGAAGGGCTAGATTCCCAGGGCCTCTGAGATGCTATCCTTCAGCTGGTCAGCGTCCAGGCCCTCATAATCCAAGTCCAGGGCGCGAGCGACGGCCTTGAGCTTGGACTTGGTGACCTTCTCTAGGGAGGCGATGATGGCCCGCTTCAGGTCCCGCTCCTTACGGCCCAGAACCTCGATGTCAAGCTCCTGCGCGGCCTCCACGACTCGGGGACTTATCTCAACCACTGTCTGTATTGGCCTCTCAGATCTGGCCTCGGCAAGCTCCTCCTGTATCTCTCTCTCCACCCTGGCCCTTCCCCGTCGAAACTCCCCCAAGGCCCGTCCAATACCACGAGCTAGCTCGGGAATCTTCTTCGGCCCAAGCAGGAGCAGGACGGCGATTATGACCAGAATGATGATGGGCTCGAATCCCGACAATCCAAACTGCGCGACGATATCGGGGAGCGAGGGCAACACCAAGAGTACACCTACCAAAGAGTAGTAGCTTCAGAGGCATATATCTTTTTGCAGCCTGGATAGCTTCAGGCACGGCCCAGAGGACAGCTCTCAGCTCTCAGATAGGACCGTGAAGATGGCCCCGAACCTGAGGTCGACGTAGAATGTGAAGGTGAACTCTGAGGCAAAGTCCCCGCTAACCCAGGAGGTGAGGCCTTCGGCGTGGGTCCAGGATGAGGATCTCGTCATGAAGAGGTGGATGCCGTAGGCGTCCAAGGTCTCATCCTCCACACCCGCTGCAAAGGTGTACGTCTGGTTGGGGTCAAGCAGTTCGGACGCCGTCGCCTCAAGCCTCCAGTCTGGGCTTGTTGAGGAGAAGATACCGCTCCTCAGCTTCATCAGCTGCCCCGGGTCGGGGGGTCGGATACCCGACTCGCTCAGCTCTACCGAATCCGTTGATCCGGGCGACGCACTGTAGCTTACCACGTACGACTCCCCCTGGACCGCCTCCCCCGGATCGAGGAGTGAGTTTCGGTTCGCATCGGAGAACTCCTTTCGGAGAAGAAGGCTGTAGCCGAGATTGAGACCTAGCATGTAGACCAGAGAGTCCCCATTCGATGCCGAAAGGACCAGTTCATCGTTATCGGGGGATTCCCATAGAGCCGGGAGGAGGGTCAGTTCATCGGGCGCGCTGACGTGCAGGGCACTACTCGCTGGTTCCTCGGCTTCGAAGGTGACCTCCAGTCCCTCGTCCGAGGTTCCTGACCAGAGGAGGATGACCGGCGTCTCGTTACTGGCCTCCAGGACACTCCCCGTTCGGACGCCCGGGGCAAAAGGGCTGGCTGAGTAAAGCACAAACCCCGGAACTTGCAGGGTCACGTTTCCGGTGGTCAGGAGGGTATCCGCCCTCGCAAGGGGTGGTGCCAGAAGGCCCTGGTTGAAGTAGAGAAAGCCCCCAACGCTGGCCACCACGACGACTGCGACCACGGACCAGACAGCGACGGCCGACCTACCGCCCCTTTCCGGGGGTTCTTGCCCTTCGCGTCTGCTCCAGGCCCTCCTCGACATGAGGTAGCCTCCAACGTAGAGGAGGGACATGGGGACCGCCACAAGGAACATGGTGATCCCGCTTCCATCGGGCGTGATGAAGGCTCCGAAGAGAAAGAAGGCGATAGTCGCATACCGCCAGTTCCGCTTCCAGAAGTCGGGACCGATTATTCCCAACGCTCCAAGCCCCCACATGATCACAGGGGTCTGGAAGGCCAATCCCATTCCGACGAAGAAGAGGAGGACAATATCGAAGAACTGTTCCGGCCCCACCAAGGGAGCCAGCCCCATGTTAACCCCAATGCCGTAGAGAAAGTCGAAGGCGAAGGGGAGAATCACGAGCTGGGCGACCAGGACCCCGCCCACAAACAGCAGCGTTCCTGGCACCGTTATCTTGAGGATGATTCTCTTCTCCCTCTCGTAGAGCCCCGGCGCCACGAACTTGGCCAACTGGTAAACAATCCATGGCATCGCCGTAAGCACGGCCAGGAACAGGGAGACCTTGAACTGGGTGACGATGGCCTCCCAGGGGTTCAACTGCACCCGCTCGACGAAAACGGGCAGCAGGCTGTCCATGAAGCCCCGGATCACCATGACGGAGATGGAGTTGTAAAACTCTGGCCAGGGATAGGGCCAAGGTACGCCGAGGTATGGCTGTACGCGAATGGTGAAGCTCATGTAGAACACGAAGAGTGGCATCACCACCCACAGAATCTTGAAGACCCTCTGGCGCAGCTCCTCCAGGTGCTGGAGGATACTCATCGGCCGGTCTCCCATTGTTGCGAATAATCGGGCGACGTCTTATAAATCCGCGCTGGTCGAGGTTGCACGCTCGCTGGGAGGCCAAACCAAGGGTCACCGTGAACCATTCTCATGGATGATAATATAGATTGATAATAATAAATGGACCAACATTAATATAGATTGAGTCCCTCCCCTTAACTGGGCGACATTCTCAGGCCCGTGTAGAGGAGGGAGACCCTGCAGGAAAATGTAAGGATAGTAGATCTCTCGGCGAGCCGAGGCGTGAGGTTTCCAGGGTGGATGGTTCGCAGGTCCGCGGAGATCTTGGTGAACAATGCTGACCAGCTCTCAACGGGAGAGCTCAGGTCGATAGCCGATGTCCTTCTAAAAGAGGCCGCAAACCGGTAGGCACCCCTCGGCAGACACGATCGGCGGCTTCCAGTCGGGCATCCATCAGGCCGCTCACCCCTCGTGACAAAGGTTTAATAAATGGGAACTATAGTCGGCGCGGATGGCCCTTGAGCTCTACTATCCAGTCGCTGTTTTCGTGGTCATCGCAATCGCGTTTCCGTTCGTCACCTACTTGGCCACCAGGCTCCTTCGGAGGGATAGTCCGACACCCCTGAAGCTAACCACCTATGAGTGCGGCGAGGTACCAGAGGGGGAGGCGAATGTCCAGTTCAACTTCCAGTACTACCTCTTCGCCATAATGTTCATTGTCTTCGATGCCGCGGCCATCTTCATCATCTTGTTCGGTCTCATCTACGGTGGCCTGTCGGTGCAGGCTCAGATTCTCATGGCTCTGTTCATACTGATCATCACAGCGGCCACTCTGTACTCCCTCAAGAAGGAGGAGGTCTACACAGTTTGAGGAGAAGCATGGCGGTTGCTGGACTGGGCTGTGCACCTGCGGCCTAGGGTTTGGGCAGGGATAAAGTGGCCTTTGAGGATGACCTCGTAAAGGACTTGAAGAAGCGGTTCCCCGACGACGTCAAGGAGGCAACGGTCTCAAGACCTGGCCGGGTGAAGGCCTCGGTGACCCGAGACGGGTTGCGCCAGGTCTGCTTCTTTCTCAGGGAGGAGAAGGGGTTCGAGCACATCTCGTGCATTTCGGGTGTCGACTGGGTGGATCGCCTGGAGAACATCTACCACATCCTCTCGTACGAGAACGAGTGCATCATTCAGGTCAGCGTCGAAATTCCCGCAGACGACCCTTCAGTGCCAACAGTCTCGGAGATATGGAAGGGGGCCCTCTTCCACGAGCGAGAGGCCTATGATATGTTGGGGATCGACTTTCAGGGCCATCCAGACCTTCGGCGAATCCTGCTGCCGAACGACTTCAAGTTCCATCCGCTGCGGAAGGACTACACGGGGGAGTGATCGTGGCTGAGACGATGTGGATAAACATGGGTCCACAACACCCCATGACCCATGGCCTGTGGAACCTCCGCATCAAGGTCGATGGTGACACCATCGTCGACGCCGACCCGGAGATGGGCTACCTCCACAGAGGAGTGGAGAAGATCTGTGAGGCCCGGGATTATCTAAAGCCCATCGTCCTCATGGATCGCCTCTGCTACGTCTCCTCTCTAACGTGGGCCCACGTGTACTGCGTCGCTGTGGAGGACCTAATGGGGATCGAACCCCCACCCAGGGCCAAGTACCTGAGGGTCATCGGCTGTGAGCTCCAAAGGATGTCCTCCCATCTCATGTGGCTCGCCGCCTTTCTTGCGGACCTCGGCCTCCTCACGGGGTTCCTTTACAGCCTGAGGGAGAGGGAGCTCGTCCTCGACCTCCTGCAGATGATGACGGGTCAGCGGATGAACCAGAACTACCCCAGGCCAGGCGGTGTCCACAACGACATCCCCCCGAACTTCCGCGATGAGATCAGGAAGGCCTTCAGGTATCTCCGTCCGAAGTTCAAGGAGTATGAGGACTTCCTTGACAAGAGTCCGACCTTCCTGCTGAGGACGCGAGATGTCGGGATTCTGAAACCGCAGGATGGCGTCAACTACGGGGTCACGGGACCCAACCTTCGAGGAAGTGGTGTCAGGGTGGACGTCCGGGAGATGCACCCCTATGACGCCTACGACGAGCTGGATTTTGAACCAGTGATCTACGAGGGCGGTGATGCCTACGCCCGATATAAGGTGAGGATGGGAGAACTTATGGAAAGCATGAAGCTTATCGATCAGGCCCTGGACCGGCTCCCGGATGGTCCCTTCCGTGTCAAGGCGCCGAAGAGGGCGGAGGGGGAGGGGTATGCCATCACAGAGGACGCCCGCGGCGAGGCCCTCATCTACATCATAGGCGACTCGAGCGATCGGCCGTATCGCGTGAAAATCAGATCTCCCATTTTCGTGACCCTCTCGGCGCTCCCGCTGATGCTCCGCGGCTATACAGTGGCAGATGTGGTCTCCATCACGGGAAGCATCGATGTCTGCGTGGGGGAGATTGACAAATGAGTTTTCCGCTGGTGAACCTCTTCGATGTGAGCTTCGCCATCACAGACTTCTTGGTGTGGCTCGCAACGGTGATTCTGCGAGCCATCGCCTCCGTCCCTCTGCTAGGATTCATCGGCTACATTGCTGACTTCCTCAACTGGGAACCCGTCTTCTCCTTCCTCACTTGGGCCGTGGCAGCCACTCTGATTCTTCTTTGGGCGGCAATTCTCCACCTCTTGATCTTTATCTGGGTGGAGAGGAAGGTAGCCGCCCGCCTTCAGGACCGCCGCGGACCCATGCTGTCTCAACCCCTCCGGAGGAACTGGTGGAAGGGCACGGGCTTCTTCCAGGCCATTGCTGACGCGCTGAAGCTGCTCCAGAAGGAGAACATCACCCCCGCCGATGCAGACAAGCGCATGTTCCACCTGGCTCCCGCCCTCCTCATAGCCTCCACCCTGGTGATCCTCGTGGCCTTGCCCTTCAGTGAGACCTTCGTGATCGCCAACGTCCCGGCCGGGATCCTCCTCATCCTCGCCGCCTTCTCCCTGACGCCCATGGCCATCCTCCTGGCGTCCTGGGCTCAGAACAACAAGTACGCCCTCCTCGGCGGAATGAGGGCCGCGGCCATGATGATGTCCTACGAGATTCCGATGATCCTGGCGACCATCGGCGTCATCATCATGGCGGGCACCCTCAACCCCATCGAGATCGTCCAGGCGCAGCAGACATCTTCGGTCATCGACGTCCTGGCCAACATAGGAATTCCGAACTGGTTCATCATTCCTCAGTTCCTAGGCTTCTTCATCTTCCTCCTTGCCATAATCGCTGAGACGGAGCGAGTCCCCTTCGACCTCCCGGAGGCTGAGGAGGAGCTGGTGCACGGTTGGCTCATCGAGTACGGGGGGATGAGGTACGGGATGGTCTTCGGCTTCAAGTGGCTCAGGACCTTCGTGGGAGCGGCCCTTGTAGCACTCCTATTCCTGGGCGGATGGGACGGCCCCTTCCTCCCCCAGGAGTTCTGGTTCGTGCTGAAGATCTACTTGGTCTTCTTCGTCTTTATCTGGATCAGCTGGTCGATTCCCCGCATCCGGATTGATCAGATGATGAACCTCGGCTGGAGAAAGCTCATCCCGCTGGCGCTCTTCAACATACTCTTGGCTGTCCTGGTGGCCCTCGCGAATTCCGAGGGGTGGATCTGATGGTATCGAGGAGGAGGCTGTGAAGTGGTCGATGGCCTACTGATTGTCTTCGTCATTGTCTCCGCCATGGAGGTGATTGCGAGCCTAGCTGTGGTCACCGCAAAGAAGCTCATGTGGGCCGCTTTCTGGCTTGCCATAGCCCTCGTCACTATGGCGGGCATATTCTTTCTATTCGAGTCTGAGTACGTGGCTCTGATCCAGATCATCGTATACGCCGGCGCAGTCCCGGTGTTGTTCCTCTTCGGCATCATGCTGACCAGGTCGAGGGTCATGGAGGAGGTGCCATGAAAGAGAGGATCCTCGTCTTCGTCGGCCTCGTCCTTCTCACGGCCCTGATGGTGCTCTCCTTCGGTGGTCTGCCCTGGAATCCCGGGGCCCAGACGGTGTCGAACGAGAGCGTCGCAGAGTCGCTCTTTTCGGACTTCGGCCTCGCAATGATCGTTATGGCCCTGCTCTTGGCCGTGGCCATGGTCGGAGGAGTGTTCCTGGCCAGGAGGGAGCGGGAGCCATGATACCCCTCGAATGGGAGCTCTCTCTATCAGCCATCCTGTTCGCCATAGGCCTCTACGGGGTCCTGGTGCGGAGAAACGGCATCATCGTCCTGATGTCCGTGGAGATCATGCTGGCGGCAGCCATCATGAACTTCGTCGCCTTCTCAGCCTATATTAACGACCCTTCGGGACAGATACTCGCCCTGCTGTCCATAGCCCTGGCGGCGGGGGAAGCAGCCATCGGACTAGCCATCTTCCTGGTGCTCTACCGCGTCCACGGCACTGTCGACCTGGATAAGGTGAGAATCCTCAGGTGGTAGGTTGTCAGCCCTGGCATGGATTGTTGACATCTCGTGGCTCATCGTGGCCTCACCCCTTCTGGCCTTCGCCGTCGTCCTAATCTCAGGGAAGAGGCAGTGGCAGGGTGGAGCCCTTTGGACCATCGGGTCCATCGGACTCTCCTTTGTGCTGTCGATGATCCTTCTAATCCACGCCCTCCTCAACGGCGCCCTGGGAGGACACTTCGAGCCTGTGGAAACGGTCTGGTATCGCTGGATCGGCCCCGAGGGCTCCGGCTTCGCTATTCACCTCGGCATGCTCATCGACAACCTCAGCGTCCTCATGCTGGCCGTCGTCTCCTTCCTCTCCCTTCTCATCGCGATCTACTCCCTCGGATACATGGGCCGCGAAAAGGACAAGGCCCGCTACTACTCCCAGATCGCCCTCTTCGTCACGGGAATGCTGGGGACGGTCTCTGCCAACAACTTCCTCCAGCTCCTCATCTTTTGGGAGATAATGGGGCTCTGCTCCTACCTGCTGATCGGCTACTGGTATCATAAACCCGAGGCGGCCAGCGCGGCGAAGAAGGCCTTCATTGTCACCCGAGTGGGCGACATCATGTTTCTGGCGGGCGTCATCGCGGTCTTCATCATCTTCGGCACCTTCAACATCCTGGAGGTGTCGAGACTAGCACCGGGGGTTCCGGTACATCTCATCCTCATCGTCCCCGTCCTGTTCTTCGGAGGCGCGATGGGCAAGAGCGCCCAGTTTCCTCTCCACGCGTGGCTGCCGGATGCCATGGAAGGCCCCACAACGGTGAGCGCCCTCATCCATGCGGCTACCATGGTGAAAGCCGGCGTCTACCTCACGGGCCGGGCTCTCCCGCTGGTGGCGAACTCCCTCGACGCCAGCCTCCTGGTGGCCTTCATCGGAGGCTTCACAGCCTTCTTCGCCGCCACCATGGCCCTGGCCAACTACGACATCAAACGTGTCCTCGCCTTCTCCACCATCAGCCAGCTGGGCTACATGTTCCTCGCCCTGGGTACCGCGGCCTATGCCATACAGGTCGGCTTGGAGGGCTCGGGAGAGGCCTATGGAGCGGCCTTCTTCCATCTGACAAACCACGCCTTCTTCAAGGCCCTCCTCTTCCTCGGTGCTGGGAGCGTCATCCATGCCGTGGGCACCAACGACATGAGGAAGATGGGGGGGCTCCATGCGAAGATGCGCATCACCTCCCTCACCATGCTCATAGGGGCCATTTCCATCAGCGGCATCTTCCCCTTCAGCGGTTTCTGGAGCAAGGACGAGGTCCTGGCCACGGCCTTTGGTGCCTCGGGGGTGGAACAGACCTTCCTCTTCCTCTGGATCCTGGGGGTCCTCACCGCCTTCATGACCGCCTTCTACATGTTCCGCCTCTGGTACATGACCTTCCGGGGGTCCCCCCGCTGGGAGACGGAGCCCCACGAGTCGCCCAAGGTCATGACCACGCCGCTGATGATACTCTCCCTCTTCGCCGTCGGCTCAGGTCTTGTGATATTCGCGATGGGAGGTTTCAGCAACTTCATCTTTCCGGGGGTAGAGGGAGCCCATCCAGAGTTCTCGAACCCAGTCGACATTTTACTGAAGACCTTCACTGGTGCCGGGAGCTTCTCGACGTACGTCTCTCTTCTCCTGGCCCTCGCTGGCCTCGGCCTCGCCAGGACCATCTACCTGCGGAATCGCCCGTCGCCTGACGTCTTCACAGCCACACGCTCCCGGGCCTCCCTACACACGATGCTTGAGCGGAGGTATTGGATCGACGACCTCTACGATTACATCGGAGCCAAGGTGGTCTACGGCCTGGCGAGGTTGAGCGATTTCATCGACCGCTACATCATAGACGGCTTCGTCAACCTGGTGGCCAGGGGAACCGTCTTCACGGGTCGAGGAACCGACATCTTCGATCGGAAGGGTGTCGATGGCGTGGTGAACGGCATCAGCCTGAGGACCATCAGGGGAGGGTGGACACTACGGCGAGGCGAGACGGGTCAGGTTCAGACCTACGCTGCGATCATCATCCTCGGAGCGGCCTTCGTTCTCTTCCTGATCCAGGTTGTCTTTCCACTTCTGGGGGTGTGACGAGTGGCTCTCCCCTACATCTCCGCGATGATCGCGCTCCCCGCCCTCGCAGCCCTAGTCTCGCTCTTGGGACCCTGGAGCCGGACACAGGCTAGGTGGATTGCCATCGGGTCGGCTCTAATCACCTTCCTAATCTCACTGGCCGTTCTCCTATCCGTCATTACGCCCTTCCTGGACCTCGGCCTCCAGCCCGACCCGACGGGAACTTTCGTCGCCTACGAGGAATACCTCTGGTTCCGCATAGGGGACCTGCCGGTCTTCTTCAGAGTTGGCGTCGATGGGCTCTCCCTCCCCCTTGTCTTCCTCACCGGCCTCCTGTTCCTGGTGGCCGTCATCTTCCCTATGGAGGAGGCGTACAAGCCGAAAGAGTACTACGCCCTCCTGCAGGTCATCAGCCTGGCCCTCATCGGGGTGTTCATTTCCCTGGACTTCCTGCAGTTCTTCGTCTTCTGGGAGCTCGTCCTGATACCGATGTACTTCCTCATCAACATCTGGGGAGGTCCGAACAAGCACTACGCCGCCATCAAGTTCCTGATATTCACCCACGTGGGCGGTGTCATCATGCTCGTCGGGATCTTCTTCCTGGTCTCATCGACGGGGACACTGAACATGATCGAGATCATCCAGCGAGCCCCGCTACTTCCTCTTTCTCTGCAGGTGAGCGCCTTCGTGGCCTTCCTCATAGGCTTCGGCGTCAAGCTTCCCATGGTTCCACTGCATACCTGGCTACCGGACGCTCACGTGGAGGCCCCTACAGCCGGTTCGGTCATTCTGGCCGGCGTCCTGCTAAAGATGGGAGGGTACGGCATCTTCCGCGTAGCTTACTCCATGCTCCCTGGCGCAGCGGTGGAACTGTGGTGGCTGGTGGCCATCCTGGGCGTTGTGAGCATGATATATGCATCTTTGGTCTGCCTCGCCCAGGTCGACTTGAAGAGGCTCATAGCCTACTCAAGCATCGGCCACATGGGGTTCGTCCTTCTCGGAGCTTCGACCATTACCGCTGTCGGCGTCGCCGGAGCGATCTTCCAGCTCTTCAACCACGGCCTCGTGACGGCCGTACTGTTCATGCTTGCGGGGGCGGTGAAGCACGCAACGGGAAGCCGTCTGATTCCCCACCTCAGGGGCCTGGGATCCAAGATGCCCATCTTTGCCTTCATCCTCATCCTTAGCTTCCTGGCCTCCCTCGGGCTGCCAGGCCTCAACACCTTTGTCAGCGAATTCATGGTCTTCGTCGGCACTTATGCAGGACTCCCCGAGGGCCAGAAGATCCTAGTGATCATTCCGCTCCTCGCAGTAGTCCTCGCCGGCGCATACTACCTCTGGACCATGCAGCGAGTCCTCATGGGTAGCTTCAACGTCCGGTTAGGAGCCGCCAGGGATCTGCACCTCGACGAGTACCTCCCGATGGTGCTGGTGGCTGTTCTCATAGTCCTGACGGGTCTCTTCCCCGCCATCTGGATCGACCAGATCTACCCATTTAGCCAGGTCATCGAGGGGTCCGTAGCTCTGGCAGGAGGTGGATGAGTGGTGGAGATACCAATTCTAACCATCATGCTCTTCGCCCCCCTGTTCGGGGTTCTCCTGACCTACGCCCTGGGCGAGCGGAGAGGTGCGGTTAGGGTCGCCTCGGTTGTCGTCTCACTTGTTCCCCTGGCGCTCTCAATCTATCTCCTCTTTGGCTTCCTTCGACCCGACCTGTTTTCACTGGCCACCGACCCCCTGACGGGCCGATATCGCGCCTACGAGGAGGCCCTTTGGATACCCCACATCAACGTCTTCTACCGCCTCGGCGTGGACGAGCTCTCCTTCTCTCTTGTCCTGCTAACGGCGATCCTGGTCCCCCTGGCGGTGATATTCTCCTGGGACGAGGAGCACCGCGTGCGGGAGTTCCACGCAATGCTTCTCCTGATGGAAACCACTATCCTCGGAGTCTTCATGGCTCTGGACTTTTTCCTGTTCTTCATCTTCTGGGAGCTGCAGCTCGTCCCGATGTACTTCCTGATAGCGATTTGGGGTGGTCCCAGGAGGAGGTACGCGGCGATCAAGTTCTTCCTTTACACGCAGGCGGCGAGCTTACTGGTTCTCGTCGGTGTCTTCGCGTTCTACTTCTACATGGGAGGCGGAGTCGACGCCTTCAACATGATTGCCATCATCGAAACCTCCCCCGTTCCGGTCGGCACTATCCAGACGGTCCTCTTCGTCGTTCTCCTGATAGGCTTCGGGACGAAGCTCCCGATGGTGCCGCTGCACACTTGGCTGCCGGATGCCCATGTGGAGGCTCCGACGGCGGGCTCGGTCATCCTGGCCGGCGTCCTCCTAAAGATGGGAGGCTATGGCCTGATCCGCGCCAACGTCCAGATGCTACCCCAGGCCTCCGTGGAACTCTTCTGGCTCTTCACCATCATCGGAACGATCAGCATCCTCTACGGCGCCTTGGTCTGCTTGGCGCAGGACGACCTCAAGCGTCTCATTGCCAACTCGAGCATTAGCCACATGGGGATCGTCATGTTGGGAATCGGGGCCTCCCTCTTCGCCTTCGACCAAGGCGCCGGGGGCTCCCTCAGCGGCCTCATGGGGATGAGCGGCGCCATCTTCCAGATGTTCGCCCACGGGCTGATTAGCGCTGCCCTCTTCATGCTCGCAGGCTCCGTCCTCCATCGACTCGGCACTAGGAACATCTCGGAGCTCGGGGGAATCGCGAACCGAGTCCCAGTGCTGTCTGCGTTCATCTTGACCGCCTTCCTGGCCTCCCTCGGCCTCCCTGGCCTCGTCGGATTCGTGGCCGAGTTCACCGTCTTCCTGGGCACCTACGAGGCCTTCGGCCTCTGGGTCCTTCTCCCCATATTGACCGTGGTCCTGACGGCCGCCTATTACCTCTACGCCGTCCAGCGAGCCGTCCATGGACCCTTTAACGAGAGGCTTGGCTCGATCAAGGACATCTCGCTCTATGAGTTCCTCCCTCTGGGCGCACTGGCGGCCCTCTTCGCCCTCTTCGGCATCTTCCCGACGCCGCTAATGGATCTCTTCAGTGACTGGACCAGGGTGCTCTTCGAGACAATCGGGGGGATGATCTAGGTGGCCTTCCCCGATTGGTTCGTCCTGCTACCGGTCATCGTCCTGACGGTCTTCGGGTTCCTCCTCATAGGCCTCACGTTCGTAGTCAAGCGGAAGGAGAGGCTGGCGGATGTCGCTCTCGTTGGGCTAGTAATCGCCTTCCTTCTGACCATCGACATGGCGGGAGCTGACTTCCTGAGGAGGCTGGGCCTGGACCTATGGACCGTCCCCGTTGAGGTCAGGCTGCCGGACCTTATGCTGGAGGTCAACGCCTTCGTCCTGTTCTTCTTCCTGGCCATGACCCTCACGGGTATCCTGGTGGTCCTGGCTTCCAGGGCGTTCCTGAGGAGGGATGACAGGAATCAGGGAGAGTACTACGGGCTCCTCCTCATCGCCATCGTCGGGATGATGCTGGTCTCGGCCTCCACGGACATCTTCGTGCTCTACCTCTCCTTCGAGTTGGCGAGTATTGCCACCTTCGCGCTGGCGGCCTTCAGGAAGAGGGACAAGGGGTCTTCCGAGGCGGCCATGAAGTTCTTCATCATAGGCGTCGTCAGCTCCGCTCTCATCCTCTTCGGCATCTCCCTTCTGTACGGTGTAAGCGGTCACGTGGGGACCGGTCAAGGCATGTCTGGTCCCTTCACCGACTTGGGCGTCCTTCGGACCACCATCGCCGGCGGCCTCCTTGTCTTCGAGCCAGTCATAGTGCTGGCGCTCGTCCTCGTTATCGCGGGGTTCGGGTTCAAGGTGGCAACGGTGCCCTTCCACATGTGGGTGCCGGACGTCTACGAAGGCGCGCCGACGACAATCACCACCCTCCTGAGTACGGCCTCGAAGATCATGGGCTTCGCAGCCCTCTTCAGGGTCTTCCTCATAGCCCTCGTAGGGGCAGCAGCCCACTGGACCCTCGCCCTGGGAATCCTCGCCATCGCCACCATGACCTTAGGGAACGTTGCCGCCCTTCCGCAGAAGAGCATCAAGAGGATGCTGGCCTACTCCAGCATCGCCCACGCCGGCTATGTCCTCATCGCGGTCATCGTGGGCAGCCATCCCGATGGCAGCGTCGCCACCTCCGCCATGACGGGAGGCCTCTACCACCTCCTCGTCTACGTCTTCATGAAGGGAGGCGCCTTCATCATCGTCGCTATCACCGGGACGCTCCTAATCGGGGAGAGGCTCGACGACTACAGCGGCCTGGCGAAGAGGATGCCCCTCATAGCCTTCGGGATGATGATCCTGCTACTCTCTTTGGCGGGTGTCCCACCTCTAGGCGGCTTTGTCAGCAAGTTCGTGCTCTTCCTGTCGACGATTCAAGCTTCGACGGTCCCAGGCACCGAGTGGATGGTCGCCCTGGGTATCGCAGGCGTTCTGAACAGCGCCCTTTCCCTGTACTACTACGCCCGAGTAATCAAGCACATGTACTTCCTCGAGGGGCCTGGCGGGGTCGTCACAGCTCCGGCGCCCTACAGCTTCGCCATAATGATCGCTACAATCGGGACCGTCGCCACTGGAGTTCTTGCCCTGCCCTTCATGGAGTTTGTCAGCCAGGCGGCGTCCTCTCTTTTCGCGTAACCCGCCGGTCCTCCTCCAAACCTTGATAAGAGCCCCGCTTGGTAGTTCGGGTATGGGGACGCACACCGACATTCGCTGGCTTCCCTGGGGCAAGGAGGCCTTCGAGGAGGCGCGGAGGGATAAGAAGCCAATTCTCCTCGACCTCTCGGCGGTTTGGTGTCACTGGTGCCACGTGATGGATGAGACCAGCTACTCCGATGACGAGGTCATCGGGCTCATCAACGACAACTTCGTCGCCATCCGCGTGGACATCGACAAGCGCCCCGACATCAGGGAGCGCTACAACTTCGGCGGGTATCCGACCACCGCCTTTCTCGATGCCGACGGCCAGGTGATTGCTGGTGGGACCTACATTCCACCCGACCAGCTCAAGCGTACCCTCATGCAGGTGAAGAGCTACTATGATTCCTCTGGCGGCAAGACCCGGGAGACCAAGGTTATTCCTGAAACCGTGATACGGCCTTCCGAAGTTGGTCTCAGCCACGACATTATGGAGGAGGTCCTGGGATACCTGCTGGAGCAGTACGACGAGCTTTACGGTGGGTTTGGAAGCGCACCGAAGTTTCCTCAGCCAGAGGCCCTGGATCTCGCTCTCTATAAGTACAAGATTTCGGGCAACAGCTACTTCCTGAAGGTGATCGAGAAGAGCCTGAGAGCCATGGCAGACGGCGGAATGTACGACCCCGCGGAAGGAGGCTTCTTCCGGTACTCCGTTACGAAGGATTGGTCGGAACCCCACTATGAGAAGATGCTCGATGTCAACGTGGGTCTCCTTCGGAACTACCTGAACGCCTATTCGCTCCTGGATGACGCGAAGTACAGAGAGGTCGCGAAGGACATCCTGAGATACATGGAGACCGTACTTCGGGACCCTGCCGGAGGCTTCTACGGCAGCCAGGATGCCGACGAGGAGTACTACAAGAAGTCCTTGGAGGAGAGGGGCAAGGTTGATCCGCCCTACACAGACGAGACCCTCTATGCCGACCTCAATGGCCAGGCAGTCTCCACGTACCTACGGGCCTCGGCCGTCCTGGATGAGCCGAAGTACCAGGAGGCAGCCCTGTCCACGCTTGGCGTCCTTGAGCAGAGAATCTTGACGGGAGACGGCCGCCTCATCCACTACTGGGACGGAGAGCCAGGGATCGACGCGTTGCTTTCGGATCACGTTCATGTGGCAAAGGCCTACTTGGATGCCTTTGAACACGTCGGGGAGAGTAGGTACCTAGACAGGGCAGTCGCCATCGCCCAGGAAATGCTGAAGACCTTTCGGGATGACGATGGTCTCTTGAAAGATCGGCAGGCCGAGGATGGCGACATAGGCCTGCTGCGGGTTCCTCAGAAGCCGCTGGTCGACAATTCTCACGCAGCTATACTTCTGCTCAAGCTCCATGAGATCACACACGATGAGCGGCTACGGGAGGCTGCCAAAGTCATCCTCGAGGGGTTCACGGGCCAGTACCCACGCTACTCCCTCTTCGCATCCACGTACGCGATGGCCGTCACGACGTTCCTGAAGGGGCCTCTCAGAGTGGTATTGGTGGGGGATGATGGCGAGGCGACAGGGACGCTGCAGAGGGAGATTCTCGCTGCCTACCAACCACGGCGTGTGCTGCATCTCATGCATCCCGGGACGAAGGACTTGATAGAGGCCGGCTTTCCTGAAGATCCCCTCCCTGCTATCTACGCCTGTGTGGGGACTCAGTGCTCGAATCCTCTTACTGGCGCAGACGCCTTCAAGGAGGCCGAGGCGTTTCTAGTAAGCGTCGACGCTCAGGATGACACAATGAAAACCGGTTCATGACACTTCGGGGCCTTAGTCCCAACCGCCGTCGACGCTCGTCTCGATCTCGCCATCGTCGATTGCTGGAGCGCCTCGCAGCCTGTCAAGGACTTTGAGTACCGCGTTGCGGAAGCGTTCCCAAGCCGCACGGATGCTCCCCTTCATTGTGTCCGACTCCCTCGCGAGCGGTTGATCATCGGGACCGTCAGAACCCAAGCCCCAAAGTGTTGGGAGCAGGTCCCGGACTCCTCGAACTTCATCCATGTCCCCTGACCAGACCTCCAACACCTGACCAAACTCATCATCTATGCGCCTAGACAGCCTCGAGAGCCGAGCTGACAGGGTCCCGTCGTCTTCACCTCGATACACGAGGGCCACGTGATGGTTCATACCCCGCTCGATCAGGACTTTAGAGTCTCCGAATGTGAGACTCCTGACCGGTGTGTCCTCCCGACTCGAGAAGGCTTCGCGAATGAAGTCTTGAACGGCCTTAAACATCGCCACTAGTATGTCCCGGTCCTTATCGGGTGTCAAGGTCTTCGACCGGTGTGCCAGGAGAATACCGTCGCTGTGAATGACGAAGACCTCTTCGATACTGAATCTCTTTGCACGCATCCACCTCCACGCCACGAAGAGGCCGCCGGCGAGCAGCAGGGGCGCGATGAGTGCCCACACCACCAGGTCCAATGTGCTTGGACCAACCGGAATCGGTTCGATGAACACCGTGTTGCTGCTGACAGTTTCGGGTTGGCTACCCTTTCCATCGGAGTAGACCAGTTTGACCTGGATAGAGGTCGGGCCTACATCCGCCAGAAGCCGCAAGCGGATCCCAAGATCGACACCACTCTCAGGGCCGAGACTCGTGACCCTCCAGGATATAAGATCGTCGTGGACCGTCGCTGCATACAGGGAGTTGTCTGTGCCCAGGTACTCGAAGCCTGACGGCATTGTTAGGTTGAGCCAACCCGTCGCCGCGGCTTTTCCCACGTTGCTAAGGGTGACGTTTAGGACGAGGATCCTCCCAACCTCCAACTTTGTGGCTGAGGTCTCAATCTCTAGGACAGGGTTTGGGGCGTCCAGTGTGACCGGAGCCTGTAGGATTACAGTGGGCTGGGCGTTGCCGTTGCCGTCCGTTGCCTCCCAAGTGACCAGGATCCCCATGTCCTGTCCATCCGACATCCCCCCAAGGGTCTGTAACCTCACCGCGAGAAAATGGGGGCCGACGCCGACGTCTGCGAGCATCACGTCGATCCCGTCCGATGACTGAGTGTAGGGTAGGCTAGGTGTGAGCTCAAGGACCTCGTAGTTTCCTCCCAGGCTCCAGTTCATCCAAGCTTCAGGCGCTGGGACGGATCCGGTGTTGTTGTAGTACACGGTCGCCACTACCTCGTCTCCCCGTTCGACGGTGTCAACATCGGCTTGCAGGAAGGGCGCAAAGGAAGGGGCCACTACTGTCGACTCGGCTGAAGTTTGCACTGGTGGGAAGTCGGTTCCCGATGAGTCCGTGTATGATGCTTGGACATCACATGCCACCACTGTCCCATCTGGCGCGTCCTTATCGACCTCGAGCATCCAACTGATGGTGGTCGAGGAGGCAGGACCTATTGTCGGGAACGACCAGGTGAGAGTGTGGGCGATGTCATCGTATGAGCCTGTCGGTGTTGAAGATAGATACGAGACATCGGAGTCCAGCTGGGCGTTAACAAGCACTCCTAATGCACTACCGTTGCCGAGGTTTTCGATGGTTAGATCCATCTGTATGATGTCCCCGGGATCGGGCAGGAGGGTACTGGGGGAGAGGGTGGCATCGAGATACCCGCTGAAGATGGTAAGGGAGACCTGCTCACTCTGAGTCGGCGGCCGATAGTCGACGTGGTCCACGGATTCAAAGGAGAAGTTTACGACCGCCAGCGTCCCGTCGGGAACCCCGCCCTTCACTTCGAAGGTAAGGTTGAAGGAATAGAGCCCCGGAGTCACGTTGGTGAACTCGTAATTCTGGCAACAGCTTCTCACGCCGCCGATGCTGCCTGCGTCATCGCCGACATAGGTAAGCTCATCAGGAAGGGTTACGTTGACCCACAGGTAATCGGCATCACCAGGCCCTGAGTTGTTGAACTCTATTCGGAGCTCTTCGACGTCACCCGGCTCCAGAGCTGAAACCGACGGGACGACGTCATAGCTCATGTTTGGTCGGTAGAAGCCGTACACCTGGAATGTGTAGTCCTTGTCCCTAGGAAACCACGTCGAACCATCCGAAGAATTCACGCCCGTCCCGTTGGGATACGCTGAGTCTCCGGGCGAGTGGTACCAATCATAGCCCTGTTGGGTGTTGCTTCTTGCTACCACCCAGTAAGTGGTGTTGTCCCTTAGGTCCACCCAGTCATCGAAGGAAACGTTTACCCAACTCTGCGAAGAGAGGCCGTCCCCAATACCGGAGGTTATGTCAATGGGCGTGGGAGATGGCGTGGGAGATGCCGGATCATCGTCCCGGAGAGACGCTATCACCCGGGAGGCTCCACTGTTGGCCTCCGCGAGGATGGCGACGCGAGTTATTGTGAATGCCTCCTCGGCGACGAAGGATTGAGCTATCCAGCTCTTGTCACTCAACTCGTCAGTACCCCCATTGTCGTCTGCGTTCTCGATTTGCATGTGGTAGGGATCAGCCGCCGCACGAGGGATGAGACCCGGAGCTGCCAGCATAATCACTAGGCACAGGCCGATGGCTATCAGAGGTCCACCGCGCACAATCCTATTCCCGGGACTGTTGCCAAATACCTTTCTTCATCGTTATCATGAAGGGGGGAGGTGTAGAGTGTGGCTCACCCCCCCCGGAGCCGTTGAACGCGCCCTCGATAACCATCTCGTTAGGTTTATAGTGAGGTATTCGGACGTCCAGACGTCCCATGGGACCTTCATCGAGCCTGTTTGACCTCCAGATCCACTCTGCAGAGGAAGCCGAACGATGGATTCTCGTCCTAGTCCAGGCCCTGCGACAGAAGCGGAAGGAGTGGAGGCTCACGATCGCGCATCTGAACGGGGAGGTCCTGTGCTTTGAGTGTGAGCCCGCGCTAACGAACGATGAGGTCTCGGAGGCCCTGCTCACGCGGCTCGTCCCGGAGCAGAAGCCGGAGGTACCCTGAGCAATGTCTCCGATTCGATAATCAACGGGAAAACTACAATAATGGCACCTGGAAACCAGATCTCGGGATGGTGGCGTCGACGCTAGCGACACTGGAAGAGCCTCGAATGAAGCTCAAGATATGCATGGTTGGCGAGGCCGCCGTTGGAAAGACATCTCTCATCCGTCGCTACGTCCACGATCACTTCAATAGTGACTACGTGGCGACTCTGGGTACTAAGGTTACGAAAAGGGAACTCGAGGTTGAGGTTCCCGGAACCGATCGCACAGAACGTGTCGCCTTGATGATCTGGGACATTATGGGCCAGAAGAAGGTCCTGGATCTGATGCGTGAGGGGTACTTCCACGGTGCGCAGGGGTTGCTGATGGTTAGCGATCTGAATCGTCCGAAGACTCTGGAGGAGCTCGAGGGCTGGCGCACCATGATGGTAGATACAACGGGTGAGATTCCGTCCTACCTCTTGGCCAACAAGGTGGATCTGGTGGAGAAGGAGCCCACGACGGACGACCTCGACGCAGCGAAGAAGCGGTGGGGCTGCTCCTACGTGCTGACCAGTGCCAAAACGGGGGAAGGAGTGGAGCAAGCTTTCTATGATCTTGCTGTCTTGATTCTCAGGAAGCTCCGAGAGCGGAAAGCCAAAAGGGCCTAGGCTCCGTGGAGGCCTGCCCCGCTCGCCTGGAGGCGTTTCCAAAGGTTTATCTTGACACAGGGCCTGGCACCGCACCGATGCCCAACGGCGACATCCTCTTCCCGGTGATGTTCGCTGGCATGCTGATCGCCGGCACCCTTATCATCCTTCTCTCGCCTCTCATCTTCAAACTCACCGTAGACATCAAAACCTGGAAGCTCTACGCCCTGATCGCTCTCGTCATAGGGGTGATGGGAGTCTCTCTCTACGTTGTCTTCCTGGCTCTCTCCAACTTCCTCTACTTCCTGCCCTTTGTGGTGTTAGTATTGGCCCTCAGGGGAGTCGCCCCCACCTTCCTGTATCGAGGCCTAAGAGAACGCTTCGAGTTGCGCAAGTTCTGGCCCATCATAAAGGTCCTGATGGCCGTAGGCTTCCTCGCCTACGCCGGTTACCTGACCTACACGATCCTTTTGCTGGCCTTCGAGCAGCTCCTCGGCACCTCCAGCCCGAACGTTGACATCTCGGAACTCCTCATCATGGCCGTGGGGGGTGCCTTCGTTATCATCCGACTCCTGGCGCGTATTCTACCTGAGTCCATCAAAGAGAGGCCCACCGTGTGGATCACAGCCATTCTGCTTTCGGTCGCCTTTGCTGTCATCGCACCCTTCGCCTTCCCCGAATACGACCTGTACTACAGACTGGCTGGTCTCGGCGGCTGGGTCCTTGGATTCGTCGTGATCTGGAGATTCTCCTGAAGTGTGACGCTCTCCCCCGTGATATTCAGCCCGAATACTGAGAGACAAACCCTTTTCAGATGTCTCCAGCCATCTTCGACCTCGACAGAGGACTGGAGATGGCGGCGGAGAACCTCGTCTCCATATTCGCTATACTGCTAGTGCTAGGCTCAGTCCTCTTCCTCTTCGGCCCCTTGTTCTTTCGCCTGCTGAAGCGGGGAATGTGGGCCATGAGTGTCATTGCAGTCATCCCAGCCTTCGTCGTGGCCTCCATGGGACTCTCCTTCGTGGAGCTCAGCTTCAGTAATCCAGCGATTCTCGCGCCCATAGTGGCCTTCGTATTCGTTGCCAGAGTCGTTTCTCCCACCCTCGCCCTCCACAACGTGAGAGAGAAGCTGGCATCCAGAGGTCTCTGGGGGAGCACAAGGGCCTTCGCCTTCTTGGGATTCCTGGGTTTTGGCCTATACGTTGGATACCAGACCTTCGTATCACCGGAGGGGGCGGCCGCCGATCCGGTGCTTGCCACCGAGAGGATTGTGATGGCTGTCGGGACCTCGTTCATTTTCCTCAGACTGTACTACAAGGCCATGCCCCGGGAGTCCAGCAGTCTCATGATGGTGTGGCTTGCTGCCATCTTCTTCTCCCTGGCCTTCTCGGTCGTGGCCCCTTACGCCTTCCCCGACTACCACGTCCTCTACTCCATCTCAGGGGTCATGGGGTGGCTCATAGGTGCGGCGGTGATCGCCAAGTCGCCCTAGGCCCTCGCTCGAAGGCCGTTCAGCGACGAAAGACCCTTATCTTGCGCACGACTAGCCTGGTATCGAGGGCGGACGGGTGGATAGGGAAGCGCTGATAGCCGAGTTGGTGAAGATTCTCGGCCGCGAGAAGGTCATCAGCGACTACGAGGAGCTTCTTGTCTACGAGTGTGACGGCCTGACCATAAACAAGTCCCTTCCAGAGGTCGTGGTCCTCCCTGAGACTACGGCTGAAGTCCAGGCTGTGGTCCGCCTGGCCAGCCGGATAGGTGTACCCTTCGTGGCGAGGGGCGCGGGAACCGGCCTTAGCGGTGGTGCCCTGGCTCTGGAGGGAGGAATCCTAATCTCTCTCGTGCGAATGGACCGCGTCCTGGAGGTGGACCAGGCAAACATGCGGGCGGTGGTCCAAGCGGGGGTCGTGAATCAGGATCTCAACGACGAGGTCCTACCCATGGGCCTCCATTTCGCCCCAGATCCTTCCAGTCAGCAGTCGTGTACAGTCGGAGGAAACGTTGCGGAAAACGCAGGGGGCCCTCACACCCTCAAGTACGGGGTAACCACCAACCATGTCCTGGGTCTGGAGGTGGTCCTCCCAGACGGGAACGTGGTGAACATCGGCGGCATGGCGGAGGCGTCGCCAGGATACGACCTCGTCAGCCTAATGGTCGGCTCTGAGGGAACCCTGGGAATAGTCACGAAGATCACCGCAAGGCTCACGAAGTTGCCTGAGGCCGTGGAGACCCTTATGGCCGTTTTCGACTCCCCTGGGAACGCCAGTACCGCAGTCTCCGCAATCATCTCCAGGGGCATCGTTCCCGCAACCGTCGAGCTGATGGATCGTGTCACCCTGGGGGCTGTGGAGGACTACATCCACGCTGGCTATCCCAAGAACGCTGAGGCGGTCCTTCTCATTGAGGTAGACGGCTTCCGCGAGGAGGTCGAGGAGGACATCAAGGCAGTCGCAAAGGTGTGCATGGAGAACGGCGCCCGCGAGGTTAGGAGGGCCCAGAACGAGGAGGAGAGGACATTGCTGTGGCAGGGACGCAAGAGGGCCTTCGGAGCCTTCGGACGCATTAGCCACAGCTACTACACCCTGGACGGCGTCATACCCAGGAGCAAGCTCCCAGAGGTGCTTCCCAAGATCTACGAGATAGGTGCGAAACATGGAATCACGGTTGCCAACGTCTTTCACGCGGGGGATGGTAACCTGCACCCCATCATACTCTTCGACGAGCGTAGGGGAGAGGAACTCCAAAAGGCCCTAGCGATGTCGAGGGAGATTCTGGAAGTCTGCGTGGAGGCTGGTGGGACCCTCAGCGGCGAACACGGGATCGGGGTGGAGAAGCTGGATGTCATGGGTCTCGTCTGCTCGTCTTCTGACCTCGAGGTGATGCAGAAGGTGAAGGAGACCTTCGACCCTAAGGGCCTCTGCAATCCCGGAAAGCTACTCCCCCGTGGTGAGGGGGTGGAGATGCCCCTCCTCAGAATCCCAGCCAGCCTGGATGAGGTGTCGAGACGACCGGCATGAAGCAAAGGCCGGACTGGGCCACCACTCTGGCTTCATCCTTGGAGAACCCCGGCATCCTGGTCGAACCGCAGGTAATGGTAGACGGAATCGAACCTGCGGCAATGGCCATTCCCGAGACCGTCGACGAGGTGTCCCTCATACTGGCTCACGCACAAGAGCATGGGCTATCCGTGGTCCCAATGGGTGGGGGAACAGCCCTTCACCTGGGCAATCGGCCCAGAGGAGTGGACCTGCTCCTATCGCTTCGAGGGCTGCGCGATGGGTTCGATCACTCCGCATCAGACCTCGTCGCGACCCTCCCGGCTGGCATTACCGTCGGGGAGGCCAACGCCCGGCTGGAGAGCAACGGACAGTACCTGCCCCTAGATCCCCCAATGGTCGACGATGCAACTGTGGGTGGTGCTCTCGCAGCAAACTCCATAGGTCCCAGGGTCCAGTGTAATGGAATGCCCCGGGGGTGGGTCCTGGGCATGACGGTCGTCCATTCCGATGGCTCGGTCACCAAACCAGGAGGCAAGGTCGTCAAGAATGTGACGGGCTACGATCTCGGCAGGGTATATGTCGGGTCTCTGGGAACGCTCGGGATAATCGTCGACGCAACCCTGAAGATCCAGCCCCTGCCACAAACCGTCACCACGCTCGGCTTTGCGTTGCCCAATATGGACGGGGTGATGAGAACAGCGGAGGGGATCCTGGAGGCGGGCCTGAATCCTCTTGCGATTTCGGCCCTCAACATGCAGGCTGTCGCTGGCCTCGGTCTGGAGCTCACGCCATCGTGTCTCCTTGTTGAATTTGGCGGTGGTGAGGCGGCCGTGAGCCGCAGGGTGAGTGAGGCAAGAAAGATCGCAGGGAAGAGAGGAGCTGATCGAGGGGTCTCACTGAGGGGCAAGAGGGGGAGAGACGCGTGGAGGCGAGTGGCAGATCTCCCAGGTGAGTGGGACATCGTCTTCAGGGCCTCACTGCCCCCCGCCTCGGTGGGTCCCTACGTCGACGCCCTGGCGGAGGCTCTCGCCCGCGTGGGGGTCGGCGGATCGGTACTCGCGTACGTGGGTCGAGGCATGGTCTACGCTGGTACGGAAGCTACGACGACCAGGGAGACCCTCGTGGGCTTATTCGAGGAGCTGGTTGGACTGGGCACGTCGATGGGGGGGCACACCATCCTCTGGAAGGCATTGCCAGACCTCAAGGAAGGTCTCGATGTGTGGGGCCCCAAGCCCGACTCCTTCGACATCATGAGACGACTCAAGCACGAGTTCGACAGGAGTGGGACCCTGAATCCCGGCAGGTTTGTCGGAGGCCTGTGATGACATCCAACTCCCCCACGACATATGAGAAGCTGATGGAGTGCACCCACTGCGGCCTCTGCCTCCCCTTCTGCCCGACCTACCGCGAGCTGAAGGTGGAGATGGACTCCCCACGGGGTCGCATATACTTGATCAGAGCCCTAGAAGACGGGAGAGTCGGTACGACGACTACGCTGGCCAAGCACCTCGACCTCTGCGTCGGTTGTCTCGCGTGTGAGACCGCCTGCCCCTCCGATGTCGCCTTCGGCCATGTCCTTGAAAGGGGACGGTCCGTGTTGGGGGAGGCGTCAGAATCGTCGAGCATTCTCCTGGATCTTCTGTATCGCTCCATCCTACCGAAGAAGAACCGCATCGTCGCGTTGGGTCGGCTCCTGAGGGTGTACCAGAGTTCCCGCTGGGGGTTCCAGGGGCTACCGCTTGTACGGAATAGTAGTGCCTCAAAGACCCTGGGACGCCTCCTAGAAGTCTTAGGAGCCTTCCCGTCGAAACCCAAGCCAGTCTTCGATCAGGTCTACGAATCCAGGGCATCCAACGGCAAGAGGGTAGGACTGCTAGTTTGCTGCATGATGAGGGTTCTCCTTACTAATGTCAACGACGCCACAATCCGTGTCTTGAATCGTAGTGGCTTCGACGTTGAGGTTCCGCCGAGCCAGGAGTGCTGTGGGGCTCTTCATGCCCACGTCGGTCGCCTTGACGAAGCTCGGCGTCTGGCAAAGTTGAACATAGAGGCCTTCGGTAGATCTGGTGAGCATGCGATTCTGACGAACTCCGCCGGGTGCGGCGCTCACATGAAGCACTACTCTCGCCTATTCGAGGGAGATCCAGAGTGGGAGGGAAGGGCAAAGCGCTTCAGCCAAAGGGTCCGGGATGTCTCCGAGTTCCTGGCCTCCGACGCCTCCCTCGAGGAACTGGGTAGCCTACCCTATCGAGTGGCCTATGATGATCCATGTCACCTGCTCCATGGACAGCGTGTGGGGGAGCAACCTAGGAAACTTCTTCAACAGATTCCAGGCCTCGAACTCGTGGACCTTCGAGAACCGGATTGGTGCTGCGGCAGTGCAGGGACCTATATGATCACCCAGCGGGAGATGGCCCTCAAACTTCTCGAAAGGAAGCTCGAGGACATCAGGGCCTCCGGGGCAGATGTAGTGGCTTCTGGGAATCCAGGATGCCTGCTCTGGATCGGATGGGGGCTTCAGCGCGAAAATTCACCAGTGAGGTGTCTTCACCCCGTCGAGCTGCTGGACATGGCACACGGGCCGACCGCAATGTCTCTATAGTAGGGGGAGTTCGGAGAATCGGAGGCCTGGAATGGTACAGTTTTTCACCAAGGAGTTCTTCGACGAGTTGGCCGACAAGCTCAATGACGACGAAGAGTGGAACAAGAAGTCCGGGAGTCTGAACACCAAGATAATCGCCACCTGCACCGACAGGGACATCTCCGTGATGCTTGACATCGAGAACGGGAAGGTCACGCCCGAGGATGCGGCTCCTGAGGACCCCAGCGACTTCAAGTTCGAGGGAGATTATGCGGCGTGGGAGAAGACTGGGAAGGGCGAGGCCGACCTGCAGACCCTCGTGATGACGGGGAAGATGAAGTTCAAGGGATCCATGTCGAAGATTCTGTCCATGATGGGACAGCTTAATCGCATGGTGGCCGTCATCAGGGAGATGCCGAAGGAGTTCTGAGCAGGCCTCAGTAATAGGATACTGCACCCGTTGGCACGCAGGCGTCATCGGTAATAGGTTTCAGCGGCTACCGAAACCTTTTCTATACAGGCAACGTTCGTCGGGCCGCAGGAGGCCCGACATGATCGATTTTTCCCTCTCTGAAGAGCAGAAACTCATGCAGCAGACGGCTCACGAGTTCGCCGAGAAGGAGATGAGGCCCGTCTCTGAGGAGTGTGATCGTGAAGCCAGGATGCCTTGGGATGTGGTGGAAAAGGCCCATAAGATCGGACTGACCACAGCCTTCATCCCAGAGAAGTACGGCGGGGGAGGCATGACGAGTACTCTGACCTGGTCCATGGTCATGGAGGAGCTCAACTGGGGCTGCGCGGGTATTGCAACGGGACTCATAGGAGGAGGCCTTGCGATCCTTCCGATCCTCTACATGGGCACGGAGGAGCAGAAGAAGCGGTTCCTGCCCGTCTTCACGGACACGAAGCCTCGACTGGGGGCCCTATGTCTCACGGAGCCGGAGGCCGGGTCCGATGTCAAGGCCCTGACTACGAAGGCCGAGAAGGACGGCGATGAGTGGGTGCTCAACGGGGTTAAGAGATTCATTACCAACGGTGGGATTTCCGATATCCATGTCGTCTTTGCCACGATAGACCCGTCCCTGGGCTACTTCGGCATCCGGGCCTTCGTCGTGGAGAAGGGCAACGACGGCCTCAAGCAGGGGAAGGTGGAGGACAAGATGGGCGTCCGCGCCTCTCACACCTCGGAGGTGATTCTTGAGGACTGCAGGGTACCTGAAGAGAACCAGCTGGGAGGAGAGAAAGTCTCTTGGATCGGAGCCATGAAGACGCTGGAGATGTCCAGGCCAGTCGTATCCGCAGGGGCCATAGGAGTCGCTCGCGCTGCCTACGAGTTCGCCCTCGACTTCTCGAGAACCCGCAAGGCGTTCGGCAAGCCCATCGCCATGCACCAGGGAATCGCCTTCATGCTGGCCGACATGAAGACATCCATCGATGCCGCAAGGCTCCTCGTGTGGAGAGCGGCTTGGGACGCCGATCACGACTTGCCGGCAAACAAGGACGCGGCCATGGCGAAGCTCTTCTCCGCAGACATGGCGATGAAGGTCACCACCGACGCCGTGCAAATCGTTGGCGGTTCGGGCTACATGAAGGACTACCCCGTGGAGAAGTACATGCGGGACGCGAAGGTGTTCCAGATATGGGAGGGCACCTCGCAGATACAGAGGCTGGTCATCTCTCGGGAGGAAGTGGGGGAACTCTGACCGGCTGCCCACGGATTTCCCGGTACACCAGGATGAGGAGGATTCCCGAGATTACTCCACCGCCCGGGATGGATAGGACACCCAGCGTGAGAGACGGCCACGCGGCGCGAGAACCCAACTCGCGCCTGATCGGCGCGTACACCAGGATGAAAGTCAGGGGCGCAAGAGCAACGCTAAGCGCGTAGTAGAGGGCGATTGGAATGAGCGATGGGTTCTCTGAGGCCGGCTGGCTTATAGGTCGGAATAGTACAGTGGTCAGGAATAACGCGTAGACTATCTGGACGCCGAGAGCTATCTTCGTTCTCTCCAGCACTCGTTGGTCCAATCCTCTTCCCCTGGACGGGTGGATTCTAGGCTGCGACCTCCCTCTCCACTATCGTGGCAATTCCCTGACCGAAGCCTATGCAGAGGGTTGCCAGGCCCCACCTCACATCCCGCCTCTCCATCTCGTACAGCAGAGTGGTTAGGATGCGAGCCCCACTTGCACCGAGGGGATGGCCTAAGGCGATGGCACCGCCGTTAGGGTTCATCTTCTCGTGGTCAATCTCCAGGTCCCTGGAGCAAGCAACAGCAACGGATGCAAAGGCCTCGTTGAGTTCCACCAGGTCGATGTCGTCCATGGTCAGGCCGGCCTTCTTCAGTGCCTTCCGGCTGGCGGGAATCGGGCCTGTCAGCATGATAACTGGATCCACTCCCGCAACGGCCATGGTCCTGACCGTTGCGATGGGCTCGAGGTTCAGTTCCCGGGCCTTCTCCTTCGTGGTAAGCATGACGGCGGCGGCGCCGTCGTTGATACCCGACGAGTTGCCGGCGGTGACCACTCCTTCAGGCTTAAAGGCGGGAGGCAGGCTGGCCAGCTTCTCCAACGAGGTGTTGCGCCTCGGATGCTCGTCCACCTCGAACAGCGTCTCTTTGCCATCGTCGTCCTTTACAGGCACAGGGACGATCTCATCCTTGAAGCGGCCTGCGTCGATGGCGGCGACGGCCCTCCGGTGACTCATCAGTGAGTACTCATCGAGCTCTTCACGGCTGAGACCCCACTTTTCGGCAATGAGTTCGGCAGAGATCCCCTGGGGGACTAGATCGTACCTTGCCAGGAGCCTTTCATTGAAGACGCCGGCGTCGGAGCCCATAGGGACCCTTGTCATACTCTCCACGCCGCCCCCAATCACGATGTCAGATTGCCCAGTGGCCACGGCCATGGCAGCGATGTTACACGCCTGGAGTGATGAGCCGCATTGACGGTTGACGGACGTTCCAGCAACGGTGTCGGGCAGGCCGGCCGTCAGGACCGCAATGCGGGCGACGTTCAGGCCCTGTTCCTCGATCTGTGTGTTGCATCCGAACACCACATCCTCTACCGCCCCAGGCTCGACGCCGGTTCGGTCCACTACCTCATTGATGACCTGAGCTGCGAGGTATTCCGCTCGCACGTCCTTCAGGGAGCCGTTCTTCCTGCCAACTGGGGTCCGCACAGCTCCGACGATCACACTTTCCAGCATGTTCAGCTACCCCTTCTCGTATTGAGCCCTCGTCTTATTAACCCTTTTAGAGTCGCCGAAGAGGTCACTGAGGACGACCCAGACGTTTGTCGACAGCTGTGCGTCAGGCTACTTGCCCTTGAACTCTGGTTCCTTCTTGCTGAGGAAGGCCCCGAGCCCCTCGAAGATGTCCTCTGTGGATGTCACGACGCTGAACGCCAGGGCCTCCATGTCGAGACCAGCCTCCCCCAGCCCCTGGGCGCTGTAATTGAGGAGCCTCTTAGCGAGTCGGTAGGCGATGGGCGGGCCCTTTGCGAGCTTCATGGAGAGCTCATCTACTGCCTCACGGAACTCATCATCCTCCACGGCACGGTTCACCAGCCCGATGGCCTCCGCCTCGGTACCGTCTAGCCGTTTCGCCAGGAAGACCAGTTCCTTCGCCCTCCCCAGGCCGACGAGCTTAGCAAGCCTCTGGGTCCCCCCTGCCCCTGGCATGAGGCCCAGGGAGGTTTCGGTAGCTCCGAGGCGAGAGCCGACCGTGGCTATCCTGAAGTCACAGGCGATAGCCATCTCGAGCCCCCCGCCGAAGGTGTACCCCCGAATGGCGGCCACAGTGGGCTTAGGGAAGTCCTCCAACTGCTTGAACACATCGTTGGTCCTCTTTGTGAAGCCCCACGCCTTGTGAGCCTTGTCGACGCCCGTAAACGCCGTGACGTCCGCGCCAGAACAGAAGGCCTTCTCGCCGGCTCCCTGGAGGACGAGACAGCGGACCTCAGAGTCTTCCTCAAGGCTCCTGAGAGTGGAGGATATCTCCTCCACCATGTCCGGCGTGATGGCGTTGTGAACCTCTGGCCTATTGAGGGTCAGGGTGGCCCTCATCGACTCCGGATCCTTCTCCACGATGATGGTCTTGAACTCCGCCACCTCCTTTGCTTCATGGCGGTAGAATCCTTGTTTGGCTTTCTCACCCAGCTTTCCCTCCTCAACCATCCTCAGGAGTATGCCTGCAGGCTCATGCCTCTTGGAGGCTGTGAGTTCGGTCACCACCTTGTCGATGCCGATGGAGTCCGCCAGGGCGAGGGGGCCCTTGGGGAAGGCCGTCCCTAGACGCATGGCAAGGTCGATCTCCTCCGGCGGGGCGATCTCCATTTCCACCAGCGAGGCGGCCTCATTCATGATAGGCGCGAGAATCCGGATGGGTTCGAACTCCTCGCCCTGCTCTGGCTTGATGACAGGTTTCGCGTCGCCCCTGTAGTCGTAGAATCCCTCTCCACTCTTCTTCCCCATCTTACCCGCTTCCACCCTTTCCTTGAAAGGGGGTGGGACGGGGATCTTCTGCTTCTCCTGGGCGAAGACGAGCAGGTCTATCCCGACCTGATCCGCCAGCTCAAAGGGCCCCATGGGAAAACCTATCTTGAATTTCATGGCGGAGTCGATGGCCTCCTTGGCAACCTTCTCCTCGTGGTGGATCCAAGCTGCCTCGTTCATGTAGTGGAAGATAATCCGCGTCGTGATGAATCCTGGGACATCCTTCCGACAGAGGATGGGCGTCTTTCCGAGCTTCCTGGAAAGCTCCTCGGTGAGCTTGATGGCGTCGTCTCCGGTATCCTCGCCCTTAACCACCTCCACCAATTCCATGATGATGGGGGGATTGAAGAAGTGCATCCCGAGCACCTGGTCGGGCCTCTTCGTGGCTCGCCCCATCTCGCTGATGCTTAGGCCTGAAGTGTTGCTGGCCAGTATGGCTTCCGGGGGGGCGTGCTGGTCCAGCGACTTGAAGATCTTCTTCTTAAGGCTCAGGTCCTCGGGCGCCGCTTCGATGACGAACTGAGCTCCAGACACGACCTGCTTGAGGTCTGTGCTGGTCTTGATGCGATCCATGACCTCGGCTGGCTTCTCCTTCAGCTTTCCACTCTGGTCGAGCTTCTTTAGGCTCCACTCGATCCGCTCCAGCCCTCGCTTCAGGAACTTTTCCTCGATGTCGTGCATCCCTACCTCGAAGCCGTGGAGGGCGGCCAACTCCGCGAGGCCGTGCCCCATCTCCCCCGCACCAATAACGGCGATCTTCTCGATGTCTTTCACCTTCAAAGGAACATCCCCCGCTAGGCGATGTTGCCAACCTTGGCGCGATATAAAACACTATTCAGGCACTCGCTCCAGGGCGGTGGGAGCAGACCGAAGGCCGGGGCGATATTGACTTATCGTATGCCGCGTTATCCCGGCGATGCCCCACTACGTCACCCTTGGGAAGTGGACTGATCAGGGCATCCGGAACGTGAAGGACTCACCCGAGCGGGTCCATAGCGCCAGAGCCGCCGTCGAAGCTGCGGGCGGCAAGTGGCACGGTATCTACTACACCTTCGGCGAATACGACTTCATCGTCCTAACAGAGGCCCCGGACGATGAGACGGCCTTCTCCACAATCGTGGCAATTGGAGCCGGAGGGAACGTCAGAACGACGACCCTCAAGGCCTTCACGGAGTCGGAAGCGATGAAGCTCATCGAGAAGCTTCCCTGACTGGGGCCCACCCGGAATCGCCTCCTGGCTCGGTATGGCATTCAGAGGCCTAGCGTCGGCCCTTTAATGTCGACACAGCCGAATCCCTTTTAAGCCTGCGGCCCTAGCGTGGCACGGTAGCCACGATGCAGGGAACTCCAGGAGAAACATCCGAGGGTGTTCCTCCCCACATGCTGAGGATGTGGGAGGAGCGCACGAAGATTGTCAAGAATATGGAGAGGGTCAAGCATAAGCTCGTTGTAATGAGTGGGAAGGGAGGCGTTGGAAAGAGCACAGTGGCGGCCAACCTGGCTGTGGCCCTCGGAAAGGACAGGCGCGTCGGTATCGTGGACGTCGACATCACCGGGCCTGACATTCCGAAGATTCTCGGCATCGAGAACGTCAAGATCCACGCCACGGAGGATGGATTGCAACCTGCCATCGCCTACAACGACGTGAAGGCCATCTCCATGGCCTACTTCACCGTCGAGAAGGACACTGCGGTCATCTGGAGGGGCCCCCTCAAGATGAAGGCCATCAACCAGATGCTGGGAGATGTGGAGTGGGGGGAACTCGACTACATCCTCATCGATCTGCCGCCGGGCACGAGCGACGAGCCTCTGAGCATCGCCCAGAACATTCCTGACGCGGACGGGACCATAATCGTCACCACCCCCCAGGACGTCGCCTTGCTGGACGTTCGGAAGGCCATCTCCTTCGCCAACACCCTCAACATGCCCGTCCTGGGGATCGTTGAGAACATGAGTGGTTTCACATGTCCCGAATGTGGGCACCATGTGGACGTGTTCAAGAGGGGCGGCGGGGAGGCTGCAGCTAAGGAGTTGGGCCTCACCTTTCTGGGTCGGATACCACTGGACCCAGAGGTCGTTGTAGGAGGGGACGAAGGCAAACCCTTCGTCCTGGCTCACCCCGAATCCGAGACGTCGATGGCCTTTCAGAAGATAGTCGAAAGAATCACACAGAAGGTCGAGGGGGAGGGCACCTAGGCAAGGTGTCTCTTGATCATCTCCTCGATGGTGTGCCTGGGGGCAGCCCCCACCAGCATGTCCACAGGCTTCCCGTTCTTGAATAGCATGATGGTCGGTATCGACATAATCCTGAATCTAAGGGACACCTGCGGGTTCTCGTCGGTGTTTAGCTTGCCAAAGGCTACCCTGCCCTTGTAGTCCCTCGCCAACTCCCTGATCACTGGGGCTACCATTCTACAGGGGCCGCACCAGGGGGCCCAGAAGTCGACCACCAGCATTGGATTCTTCTCCCTAGCCTGGTCGAAGGTAGCGTCCGAGACTTCGAAGGGTTCGGAAGGGGGCCTGAGCTGCGAGGTGGAAGCCCTCTTCCTCAGCTCCTTCATCTTCCTCTCTCTGATTCTCTCAAGTTCATCCATGCGGCGTTCACCCTATCCTGAGTCGAGATACGTCCTTTGCTACGGGGTGCCCCCTTAAAAGTATGTCTTTCACGCCTAGTCGCGCTCGACCGCATCCGAGGAGAGCCGGATTCTGGGCAACGTCCGGCCCGTGTCGTCGGACTCCAGCGTCCGAAGGTCTCTCTGCAGTAGGTTGAACTCCCGTGCCTCGAGAGCATGACTATCTATTGGGATCAGCAGGATGGAGTTCGTCAAGGAGGTCTTCTCGTTCAGGTCGTGGAGCAAGGTGAGGACCGATGGGAAGTCGTTGTGGGCGACCAGGTACTCGACCCCGTCCAGGAGCACCACGCTTCTCGGGTTGAGATCCAAAAAGTGGTGTATCGCCATGGCGACGTTCTCCGGTGGTGTCGGTCGGATGGAGTTGTCGTGGGAGATGATTCTGCTCAGCCACAATACGGGGGTCCTCTCCAGCCCGTAGGCCTCCGCAACTCTCTCCGGCTGGAGTCGGGTGATGCACAGTCCCTTGATTCCATGGGTCACCATGTCCTCGAAGATCTCGAAGCTGCGGTTCGGTTCGGCCTCCTGGACAATGTAGCTGTAGCCGTGGTCGATTCGGAATGTGGGGGCCGTTTCTAGGTGTGCCTCTGGAAGCGGCGCGAGCAGGTCGTGCAAGAAGCTTCTCTCCCGTACGGCGTAAGCGACTAGGCCCATGAGCAGGACCTCCAGGAGGGATGCGAAAACCCTCAGGTCGAAGCCCAGACTAGTGAATCCGACCTCCGTGAGAAACTCCGTTACGGTATATCCGACGAGGGCCAGGATTATGAGATGAGTATTGCGAACGATGACCCTCGAGGGCTTCCTCTTATGAAGGTAGCCGAGGAGCTTGTAGGGGATGTAGATCATGATGGTGACGGCAGTTATTGTGCTGAAGATTAGGAACCATTCGGGGAACCGCAGGATGTAGCCCCCCTCGGGCGTGAGCTCGACCGCAGCCGTCGTCGAGAGAACGCTGACGAGTCCCAGGAGCATTATGAAGCTGTAGACGACATAGGAGGTCGGGAACTCACTCACCATGTAACGCTTGAAGTCCCGGGCGGAGTTTATCTCGGGCGTTGATGTGACCACCACGAAGGCCCCGATGGCCAGGGCAAAGAGTATGTCGAAGGTGGCTTGGACGCGCTTGCTGATCACTATCTCGTTCTCAGGAGTAGCTGGCTGGAGCAGTATGCCTATGGCGACGTTGGAGGCCAAGGCGGCGGAGAGGAGGATGACGGAGGCTGCTAGGAGCTTCTTCTGAAACGTCTTCCTCGTCTTCTGCCTCGTGATGGAGACAACGATGAGGATTGACACGAAGATGGCAACCGCAGCACCGAGGTACTCGAGTATCTTGATCGCCCCATTCAATTGAGGCATATGACCAGATAATATAGGTTGAGATACCGTTATCAGAGAGAGAGAGGGCTTCTTTTATCGATTCTGATAATCACGGCGGATTCCCTCAGACGAGTCCTTTTCTAGAGCTCCGGTCCACCCAGCCTCTGCCTACCGCTGGAGGACCATGCTCAAGAGAGAGGTAACCATTAGCCGACCGGACGTCGACCTCTTACAGCGGAATGTGGAGAGGCTTGGTAACTACGGATTGAGCCTCCTGGAAAAACACGACCTGGGTCTTGATCCCGCCACCTTCCGGGCCCACATCTCTCGCACCCATGAGCAGCTGGCCAACCTCGTCTCCGTCCCCGACGACCTCCTTTCCATAAGGCTCTACCCAAAGGGCTTTAGCCAGGGCAACCTGGTGGAGCCTTTGGAACTACCTTGGAACTACCCCCAGACCCTGCGCTTTGCGTCGGGGGCTTGCATGATCTCCGAGGATTACTACCGATGGATGTCCCCAGAGAACATGAAGCGGTCGCTGGCGGCCAAGGTCCTCTACAAGTGTCAGACGGGAATCCTTGACGATGTGGTGGACAAGGGTGACTACAACTACCTTGAGGCCAAGGGGCTCTACCACCTCGTCCTCTCCTCCATGACGGATCCAAGGCTCGATCCCAACACCTTCATGAAGAGGCTCATGGCCGTCTTGAGGCAAGAGCAGTTGGAGCACTTCGACTTGATAACAGCCATCACAAACAATTTCAACATCCTGTTCTCGGTCTCTCCCCGCGGAAACGATCTCTTCTACCAGATGGAGACCCTGGACGAGAAGGTGGCCCTCGGCCAGGCGCTTACGATATTCCAGAAGGAGGAGCATCTCGACCTCGGGCAGGTAGCCAGCATCTCCAGAGGGTTCTCCGTCCATGATGATGGGCTCAAGTGGTACGAGAGACTTGCCAACTACATCAGCGGTGGTACCAGGTACAATCTCATCGACCTCTCCTTCCTCGAGCGGAGGATACAGGAGAGACGCATGGAGAACATCATAAGAGCGTGGTCCTGGTTCGACGTGGTGATAGTCTTCCTCAACAACGTCGTCAACGTCTATCAGGATCTGAAGAGCGGCATCGCCAACCTCTCCTTGGTGGCGATGAGAGAGAAGGAGGTACTGCCTCTGATAACGCTGAAGGGCTACGACCCAGCTTTAGACATCGAGGACTATCGTATCCATCTCCGTCGGCTTGCAGACCTTGCCGCCAAGGGGCTCGAGGTAGGCAGGGGCGGACTTCCCGATCCTGACCAGTACTACCCCTTCATCGCTGTCATGATACCCGCCGTGATGCTAGCCGAGTGGATCGGGAGCCATGATGAGCTTCTTGACATCTACCTCGAGGCGCTAGCACCGAGTATCCGAAGAGCGGCAGAAAGGGCTGATGCCCGAGGGACGCCGCGAATACCCGCCCCCCGCCAGGGGGCAACCCGCCGCTAGGATTGCCGTTATCACCCAGCGTAATCGCCTCGATACGCTTTAGAGTGTGGAGGGCGAGCGAGGCCAGGAGATTCCATGGTCAGGGTCCGAAGGCCAACCTTCGTCAAGTCTCTCGACGAGGCTCTAGAGGGAGGCATACCTGAAGGCCACATCGTGCTGATAACGGGGGCCCCGGGGACCATGAAGTCCTCGCTCGCCTTCAGCATACTGTATCAGAACGCCCTCCATGAAGGCCATAAAGGCTTGTACTTCACCCTGGAACAGAACAAGGCTTCACTCGTCGAGCACCTGGAGGCGATGGGGATGGACGATTCGAAGGCCTACGAGAGCGTCTCTATCTTCGACATGGCGACGCTGAGGAAGAACCTGGCCTTCATGGCTGAGGGTTCGTGGATTACCCTCTTCAGAAGCTACATAAAGAGCCTGATGGATTCGGATTCCTACGACTTCGTCGTCCTAGACTCGCTAAACGTCCTAGAGACTATGGCAGACTTCGAGGCCCGGAGGTCGGGGCTATTCTATCTCTTCGAGTGGCTCAGGGACCTAGATGTCACCACGCTGATCATCTCTGAGGTTCTGGGAGATGTCTCCACGCCCGGCAGAGAGAGCGACGAGTCTTACCTTGCCGATGGCGTCATCTACCTCGCCCTCTACCCCATCTCCGACCTCGAGGTTCAGAGGCGGCTGAGGGTGGTAAAACTGAGGGCGACGAAGCACGATGTCGCCTCCTATGCCCTGATGTGGAACGGGAAGGTATTCGAAGTCGCCAAGCCAGTCTCTGTAGGGAGGGCCGCGAGGCCAGACCAGGTATAGCCGCCACGTCGCGCTAGGGAAACCTAATATAGGCCCATACAATAGTTACGCCTGATGGCCTCCTGGGACCTGACTATTTCTAAGGAACTCAAAATGGTCTCAGCGCTGATCAAGGAGAACATCGCGTCGAAGGAGGCCATGCTGACGGAGATCGCCGAGTACGTCATAGAAGCGGGGGGCAAGATGGTCCGGCCCGCCGTCACCATTCTCTCCTTCTACAGCGTCGGTGGAAAGGATGTGGAAGACGTCGTGAGATTTGCCGCTTCCCTCGAACTCATCCACAACGCAACCCTGCTTCATGACGACATAAACGACGGCGGCGTGATGCGACGAGGCCGCCCAGCGGCATATACCAGATATGGAATCCAGAACACCCTGGTTACCGGAGACTTCCTTTTCACCAGGGCGTTCGCCATCGGAGCCAAGTTCGAATCTGCCATAGTGGATATCACGGCTGAAGCCTGCGTTAACCTGGCGGAGGGTGAGATCAGCCAACGGAGGCATGCCCGGGATCCGACCGTCTCGGAGGAGGATTACCTGGGTATCATTAGGCGGAAGACTGCCGGCCCCATCTCTGCGGGTGCGAAAGTCGGGGCCATCCTGGGCGGCGGGAGCCTCGAAGAGGTCCTCGCCTTGGGAGAGTATGGGAAGAACTTGGGCATTGCCTTCCAGATAGTAGACGACATTCTGGATGTCGTGGGTAACGAGGAACAGTTGGGAAAACCCACGGGCACCGACATCCGGGAGGGAAACGTGACCCTCCTCACCCTTCACGCCCTGCAGAACGGCTCTCGAAGAGAGGCGGAGGTCCTAGCGGAGATCGTTCGAAGAGCGAGCAAGGACAAGGAGGACGTCTCCAGGGCCCTGGAGATCATAGTCGGGTCAGGGGCAGTGGAGGCGGCCCGACAGCGGGCCAAAGAGTATGGTGAAAGGGCTAAAGAGAGCCTCGGGCTCTTGACGACAGGGCCGCGAAAGCTCGAGCTTCTTAAGCTAGTGGACTACGTCCTGAACCGAGAGTCCTAGTCGATGCTCGATACCGGCCTCGATCGAGACCACTGGAAAGACGTGATCAGGTCCCTTGAGGAGTTCCTTCCCTACTACGAGAGGGTCAACAGCGCCTCCACGTTCTTTCAGCTAAATAGGTGGAGGAGACGGGCCGCGGAGGCCGCAACCGCAGATCAGGAGGTTTTGGAGATTGGCCCTGGGCCCGGAGAGTTCGCCAAGCTTTTGGAGGCGCGCCGTGTCTACCTCCTTGAACCCTCGACCTCAATTCTCAGGTACTCGAAGACGAGGCTAGATGGCACACGGTACGTCCCTCTGCTCGGGATAGCGGAAAGGATTCCTCTGACAAATGATAGCGTGGACGAGGTCTTCTGCATCTTCTCCTTCAGGGACTTCATGGACAAGCAGCAGGGCCTCATGGAGATCTGCCGGATTCTGCGCCCGGGGGGCGGACTGCACATCGTCGATCTCTTCAGGGCTCCCCAGGGTCCCAAGCGGGAGCTTATGGAATTATGGCTAGAGAGGGGTGCTCCCAGGGTCCTGCGTACTCTCGTTCCCCAGAAGGCCAGGAAGTCGTGGTCCTACGATCCCTACCGGGAACTGATGTTAACCTATCGTTCCGTGGGCGGGGTCTCAGAGTACGAAGAGCTAATGAGAAAGACTGGCTTCTCCAACGTGAGAGCGGAGGATATGCTGTTGGAGAGCGTCTGTCTACTCCAGGGGGAAAGGCCGTCTACGACGTAATGGTTGTGGGTGCAGGGCCCGCAGGGAGCACTGTGGCACGATACGCAGCCGTGAGGGGGCTCAAGACCATATGCCTCGACAAGCGGCGGGACATCGGCGTCCCCGTTCAGTGCGGAGAGTACATGGCCTCCAATGAGGAGGTCGAGGCCCTCTTCCCTCGGGCCGGAGAGGTGACATCGCTTTATGATCTGCCCGAGAGCATGAAGGAGGCCCGAACGAAGGTCATCCGCATTCGCAGCCCATCACTTCGTGCCTACGACGTCCCTTTCGAGGGTTACACGGTCCGTCGCGACAGGGTGGACAAACACTGGGCCCACCTGGCTGAACGAGCCGGGGCGGAGGTGCTCACTGACTGCACAGTGCAACACGTACACGGGGAGTATCTGAAGTCTTCCCGGGGGGACTTCCAGGGACGGGTCGTGGTAGGCGCCGATGGTCCCTTCTCCATGGTCGCCCGATCGGCAGGTCTCCATCCTCCCCAGGAGCTGGCGGCCGCCATCACGTGTGACATCGAGGGCGCCTTCGATGATGCTCTGGAAATCATGTTCGGCAGCATTGCCCCTGGCGGCTATGCATGGGTAATCCCGAAGAACGGCGTCGCTAATGTGGGCCTGGGAGTCTGGCACAGGTATGGGGGAAGCCTGAGCGCACTGCTGGTCAGATTCCTTGAGCGCATGGGTTGGTCGACAGAGTCGTGGACGGGCGGTTGGGTTCCTGAGTTAGGGCCCGTGAGCAGAACTGTTAGCAGAAACGCGCTCTTGGTGGGCGACGCAGCTGGTCATGTCATGCCCACGAATGGAGGTGGGGTGAACCTCGCCATGCTGTGCGGTAGGATTGCCGGCAATGTCATCGCGGACCACATCCAGAAGGGGGCGAGTCTGGACGACTACGAGCGTCAATGGAGATATGTTGCGGGGGAACAGCTGGCCACCGGGGTGAGGATCAAGAAGCTCGCCGACGCCTTCTTCCCAAGTGATTTCTGGCTCGAGAGGGCCATGCGCCTCCTGGGAGTTCGACGAATGGAGAGAGCAATCAGATGTCAGGCCATCTGGCCAACCCTTGCCAGGCGTACATGAAGCTTGAGCCTTCCTCCTTCCCCGGGCCGACGACGCTGAGAGGTCCCTGAGTCTGTGAAAGGCTTAAGGGGAACCGGAAGGGTGGTGGAAGAGTAATGGAAATCAACTTCCTCGGCGGGGCCAGCGAAGTCGGCCGTCTCGGAATGCTCCTCAAGGGAGGCGACGCCACCATCCTCTTCGACTACGGTGTCAAGCCCGCGGACCCTCCGAAGTACCCGATGGATGCACCACCCGTCGATGCCCTTGTTCTGACACACTCTCATCTGGATCATTGTGGCTTGGTCCCTGTCATAACCCGCAATCAGACCGACGTCATCTCGACCCCTGTCACCTTCGACATCGCCAGGATCCTCCTGGAGGACAGCATCAAGGTCAGCAAGAACGAGGGCTATCCCCAGCCGTTCACCGCAGATGACCTCGAAAGCGTGGGTAGGAACGCCGTTACCGTCGAGTACGGCGATATCCTGAGGATCGGTAGCTTTGAGGTGGAAGTGCGATCTGCAGGACACATACCGGGCTCCTGCATGTATGAGCTGAATGATCACGAGACCGTCCTCTTCACAGGAGATGTTCAGACTGTCGACACCCACCTAGTAAAGGGGTCCTCGGCCGTCGAGTGTGACGTCTTGGTGATCGAGTCCACCTATGCCGGTCGAAGCCACCCCGATCGATCACAGACCGAGGACGCCTTCCTCAGCAAGGTGAGGGAGATCGTTGAGAGAGGTGGTCTTGCCGTCGTCCCCTGTTTCGCCGTTGCCAGGACTCAGGAAATACTCATGGCTCTGTCCGATGCAGGCTTTGAAGTTTGGCTCGACGGCATGGGGCGGGAGGTGAGCCAACACTATCTGCGCCATCCCAGCTACCTGAGATCTCGCAGCGACCTGCAGAAGGCTCTCCGGAGGAGCAAGGTGGTTCGATCGCAATCCGGGCGCGAGGAGGCCCTGAAAGGAGACGTCATCGTAACTACCGGGGGCATGTTGGACGGTGGTCCGGTGTTGTTCTATTTGGACCGCCTCAAGGAGGATTCACGCAACGGCGTCCTCCTGACCGGGTATCAGGTGGAGGGCACCAACGGGAGAAGCCTTCTCGAAAGCGGGACCATTGACGTCCGTGGTGTTACAAGCAACATAGACTGCGAGGTGGAATACTTCGACTTCTCTGCTCACGCCGGCCATGACGAGCTAGTTGAGTTCGTGGATCGGTGTGATCCCTCCACCGTAGTCCTCATGCATGGGGACGCGCGGGAGGCTCTGGCAGAAGCGCTGGAGGGGCGTCGATGTCTGCTTCCAGATGAAGGTAGATGGCACCCCATCTAGAGGAGTGCCTTGAGGGCGGGGCCCACGTACTTCAACAGTCGCGGTTCCTCCTTGAGGAGTGCGAGGACCACTCGCGCCTGATAGTCGATGTCGCCTGTTTCAGAAATAGTTCGTAGCAGTCGGGGCTTGTCCAGCATCCTGAAGATCTCCTCCAGCTGAGAGTCCGTGAGGGAGGAGAGGACCTTGTGAAGGATGAGGTAGCGCTTGAGCTCCTTGCCGATGTCCCCTCTCCATCGCTTCTCATAGCGCGATAGAAACGCGGCGGAATGGTCCCGTCGCCGGATCGACTCCACAGCGGTGGCGGCACAGTGTTTCGCGCAGACAAGGCCGGTGTAGATCCCACCTCCTGTTGTGGCCTTAGCTTGGAAGGCGGCGTCTCCCACTATCATGACGTTGTCCGTGTAGGTCCTTCGGGCCGGGCCGATAGGGATCCCGCCGATGATGTACCCCAAGGTCTTCGCATGCAATAGGAACTGAGCCGGGGGACCTTCCCTGAACATGGCATCCAGGTAGGGCCTGGCGTTTCCTTGGGTTGTGCATAGGCCCACGCGGACTGTGTGTCCCGCGGGAACCTGCCACGCGAAGAACCCGGGGGCCACCCCGGAGCCCGTGAAGACCTTCACGAATCCCTTGGTGTGATCCGCCCCCGCTACCTCCGCCTCCAGGCCGGGGAGTATCCTGTAGGGCCTTCCCAGCCCGAACCAGCCGGAGACGTTGCCCTTGACGCCATCGGCACCTATCAGGAGGCTGCAGCTGAAGGACTCTTGATGGCCGTTCGTCCTGACCGCTACCTCCAGGCCGTCGTGGGTCCTGGTTACTCCCGTTGCTAAGGCTCCAAGGTAGCACGAAGCACCCCTCTTCAGAGCCTTGCGAACCACCTCCTTGTCGAAGGCGGCTCTATCGACTACCAGGGCCTCAGTTTCACCACCATCGACCACGACCTCCCGACCTGCGGGAGAATAGAACTCGCAGCCCCTGATCTTCTGAAGGACGGTGCTCCTGCAGTCGACCATGTCCATGACTCGGGGTGTGAATATGCCGCCGCACTGGACGGGTTCGCCCACCTCTCTATGTTCCTCGATGATGGCAACGGAGAGGCCCGCCTCAGCAACAATCTCCGCAACATGTCCTCCCACCGGGCCCGCACCGATGACCAGCACGTCAAAGGTTCTTGACACGGACCCACTACCGCTCCATTAGAATCATGAGGAAGTTCTGTAGATGGGCGGCTAGGGCGGCGTTGTCCGTGTAGCCGCACGCTGTCAGGTCCGCAGCGGCGAGGAGGGCCTTCTCGCCGTCGGAAATGACGTCCGTCGCTATGAGGCCCTGCTTCCTAACAACCTCTGCCCCTGCAGGGACCCTCTGCGTCGGGTCTGTGATGATGGTTATGACGACGCCGCGCTTCACTGCCGCATCAAACCGCTTGCTGAGGGCCTCCCGGATGTCCGCCATGGTCGGCGTCGACATCATGAAGGTTCGAGTCGCGGTGTCCAGGAGTTCGGCTATCTTCGACAGAACCCGCTGCTTACCCGTGATGGTGAAAACCAGCTGGGGCTCACCCTTGTCCATCAGGACCTCATGTATCAGCTGGAGGTTATCGAAGACTGTCTCCACCTGCTTGAGGACCTTTTCCTTGGCCTTGGACGGGGTTTCGGGCTTGAAGATCATGGGGCGCCCGCGCGTGGATATCGCGTAGCCCTTGCTCACAAGGGAGGACAGCGCCTTGTAGGCCGAGGTCCTGGGGATCTTCGCCGTCTCCGCGATAGTGTCCGCATTGCCGAATCCGTGGGCGATAAGGGCGATATAGGCCTTGGCCTCGTAGCTCGAGAGACCGAGGGACTGGAGGATAGAGGCAGCCTCCGCGTGGTCTCTCTGAAGGTCGAAGTCCGCCTCAAGATCTCCCAGAAGTCCCTCCATTGGCTTCCTATCCCCACGCCTTCGTAAAAGCTTTCCGCGGTCAGCCACCCCAAGGAGGTACGAGGTCGTGTTCTATGCCCAGATGGTCCAGGATGCGAGCCACCACGAAATCCACCAGATCCTCGGCAGTCCTCGGCCGGTGGTAGAACCCAGGCATGGCGGGGAGAATGGTCGCTCCAAGGCGAGAGAGCTTCGCCATGTGCTCGAGGTGCACCTCATGCACAGGCGTCTCCCTAGGGACCAGAATGACCTTCCTCCGCTCCTTCAGCCCTACGGATGCGGACCTCGCTATTAGGGTATCAGCCAAGCCTGTAGCTAACTTCGCGAGGGTGTTCATGGAGCAGGGGACCACGACAAGGGCTTCGAACCGGTAGCTTCCCGAGGCGATGGGAGCCTCGAAGCTATCGTTGGAGTAGGCGGCCGTTGCCAGGGATGCGAAGTCCTCCTCCGAAAGGTCCGTCTCGGCCCCGATTACCGCCTTGGCGTCCTCGGAGATGACTAGGTGGACCTCCTGTTCACCAAGGTGCTCCAGGAGCCTATACGCGTACTGGACGCCAGAAGCTCCCGTGACGGCCACCACCACTCTCATGAGACAGGATGCAAGAGATTAGTGCGTATTATAGCTTCCACCCATCCATCCTTACGAGTGGCGTATGTGGGCTCACTCCCAAACGTTTTATAGTCTAGACCCACATTTTTGCGTTACCCCAAATGACGACAGTATACGATATACCTCCTGAGGATCTGATCATCGCCGTCGCGGCGGACCTGAAGAAATCGAAGAAGGTGACGCCGCCAGAGTGGGCTATGTACGCCAAGACCGGCGTTCACCGTCAGCAGTCTCCGACCGATCGCGACTGGTGGTACACAAGACTGGCCGCTGTGTTCCGGAAGGTGTACGTGGAAGGTCCCGTCGGCACGGAGAGGATGGCGGCTAAGTACGGAGGCAGGAGGGACCGAGGTTCTGCCCCTTACCACCCGAGGAAGGGAGGCCGCTCCATAATTCGCGAGTGTCTTCGGCAGCTTGAGAGTCTGGACTACGTGCAAAAGACGGAGAAGAATGGCAGGATGGTCACCGCTAAGGGGAACAGTTACCTGGACAACAAGGCCCGCGAGATCATGACCCACCTGGCCAAGGAGAGGCCGGAGCTGAAGAAGTATCTGTGAGGGGGGGGCAATGGAAGAAGACGAGCTGGAAGCGATCCGGAGAAGAAAGCTTGAGGAACTGCAGAGGGCCTCCGAGCATAGAGCCGCAGAGGAACAGGTAGCGGCGGAGGTGAGGGCGCAGCGTCAGGCCATCCTGCGGCAGATCCTCTCTCCAGAAGCTAGGGAGCGACTGGGACGCATCACCCTGGCCTATCCCCAGCTGGCGCAGGACATCGAGAGCCGCCTCATAGCCCTGGCTCAATCCGGCAGGATAAACTCCGTCATCGACGACGCTAGCCTTCGACAGATCCTTCGTGCTATCGTGCCCAAGAAGAGGGACATCAAGATAGAGAGGAGATAGGTTGACTCGTCACAAGCCCCACGCCATGAAGCTGAGGCTACAGAGGGCCACCAAGGGCAACAGGCGGGTACCTGCCTGGGTTATCATGAGGACGTCCAGGAGGTTTCTCCGACATCCGAAACGTAGGCACTGGCGTCGCGGAAAGCTCGACCGAGGGTGACGCATGGCGGAGGAAGACGAACGGGTTGTAACGATCCCACTGGGGAAATGCTGGGATCTGCCAAGGACCAAGCGCGTGCCGGGAGCGCTAAAGCTTATCAAGACCTACGTGAAGAGGCATATGCGCGCCAAGGAGGAGGACGTCTGGGTAGACCCGAAGGTGAACGAGCTCTTGTGGTCCCGGGGGATTCAGAAACCACCTCGCCGCATCACCGTTCGTGTAATAAAGTTCGAGGACGAACTCGTCGAGGTCTCTTTGCCAGAGACCTAGCCTCTCATCGTACCTTAGGGGGAAGGTATTTAGGAGATCCGCTTTCCTCGCTTGGCCAACACCTCGTGGGGAGCCTTGCACTGAACCCCCCATCAGGAGGAATGCTTCAGTTTGCTGAGTAAGCTTGACTTCGCCGGCAACCCCTACCTTGGAGTCTTCTGTGCCGCGAACAACTCCTTCCTGGTAGCTTCACCACACGTACCGAGGAAGGCTCTTCGGCGGGCGGAGGAGTCACTAGAGGTTTCGGTCATAGAGACGACCCTTGGCGGCTCCACTGTAGTCGGCAGCCTGATTGCACTGAATTCAAAGGGCGCCCTGGTCTCAGCCTTCGTGGAGCCTGGCGAGGTGCGAAAACTTGGCGAGCTGGACGCGTATCGCTTGGACCACAGACTGAATGCCGTGGGGAACAACATCCTGGTTAACGACAAGGGTGGTATCTGTCATCCCGACTACAGTCTGGATGTAATCGAGGAGATGGAGGACGTGTTCCAGGTCTCGATTGAGCGCGGCACCGTTGGAGGCATGAAGACCGTCGGTTCGGCAGCAGTGGTCAACAATAGTGGAGCCATCTGTCATCCTCACTCACGGGATGAAGAGATGAGAGTCTTGGAGGAGGTTCTGGGGGTGAAACCTCTGATAGCCACGGCCAACTACGGAACGCCGCAGCTGGGGGCCTGTGTCGTGGCCAACGATAACGGGGCCCTCATGGGAAACCTCACGACACCCATCGAGGTAGGCAGGATTGAGGAGGGCCTGCATCTCTACTAGAGTGAGAACACCCAGACTTGAGGCTTTCCGGTGAGGTCTTCAGGCTGGAAACTCACGGCGTGGCCCACCCTCAGTACCTTCCTGTCCACCAGTCGAAGGAAGTCCTCTACCGGCCTTATGGAGAGGGAGAGGCCTCCCACACGGTAGTGCATGGGCACCACCACCTGGGGATTGAGGGCCTCAATCCACTCTAGCGCCTCTTGGGGGCCGATGGTGAAGACACCCCCCACTGGAATCAGGAGAACCGAGAGGTTCTGCTCCTTCGCCACGACTTCCCGTGGCGGGAGGACGCCTACGTCGCTCAGGTGCAATAGGGAGAGGCCGTCCATTGCGATCCTGAAACAAAAGACCACCCCCCTCCTGCTACCACCCGAGGTGTCATGAGGGAGGACGTAGGTCCGCACGTTGAGGCCGTCGATCTTTCCGGTTACCGGCTCGCGCACGACCTTGGGACTTCCGTGGACAAAGCGCACGGCGTTGTGATCGAAGTGATCATGCGATACGAACACTAGATCGGCAGTTGCCGAGAGGGGTGTGATGCCGATCGACTTGCCGTCGTGGGGATCTAGGACGACGGTCATCGGGCCACGTACCTCGAAGCATGAATGGCCATGCCAGATGAGTTCCAGAAGCCCCCCCGACCTCCCTTAGAGCGAGCCCCGTTAAATCCGTTTCGGAGAGACAGGATAGGAAAGTAAAAATAGCGCGGCCATGATGAAACAGCAGGCATGAAGACCCTGATTCTCTGTGTCGACAGGGACAACGACATCGGGGTCAAGGCGGACATCCAGGGACCCGTTATCGGCCGCGCCGCAAACCTCGACGCCGCCATGGTCATGGGACTGGCCGATCCTGAAGACGCGGACGTCAACACGATTCTGACGGCGGTGGCCCTGTACGATGAGCTGGAAAAGAGCGGGATCGAGGCCGAGGTGGCCACCATCGCGGGCGATCCCCGGGTGGGATACCAATCCGACACGATCCTTAGCTCACAGTTAGACGAGGTCCTCGAGGCCGTGAAGCCGGACAACGCCTACCTCGTCAGCGATGGTGCTGAGGATGAGTACATCTTTCCCATGATCGCCTCGCGAGTCAAGATCAACCACGTTAAGCGGGTGTACATCAAGCAGAGCCCCAGCCTTGAGAGTGGCTTCTACCTCTTCGCCAAGGCAATCAGGGATCCCCGGGTTCGACGCCGCATCGTCCTCCCCATAGCCATCTCCCTAGTCGCCCTTGCCCTTGTCCTTATCTTCAGTCCAGTATTGGCCCTTCCTGCAGTCCTGGGCGTCCTGGGACTCTACCTTCTGGTACGGGCCTACGAAGACATCCTCAGCCCTAGGAGGATTGGAAGGTGGGTCGCCGCCTTTTACGGCAACATAAAGACCTCCATTACCTCTGGCAGGATCTCCGTATGGTTCGATCTCGTTGCCGTGGTGATATTCCTCGTAGCTATCTTCATCGGATGGGATGCAATACGGCAGCCTTCGGGCAGTATCGTCCAGGACGCTGTAGTCTTCCTGTCGGCCAGTTTCTGGGTCTTCATAATGGCCTTCCTTCTCCTCGAGGGAGGTCGAGTTGCTGAGGCCTACTTCACCAAGGGCAAAATCGTGAGGTCTTTCTTCTACGTCGTCCTGGCGTTCATTGTACTAATGCTCCTCATCGGAGCTGGACTGCAGGTGGTCTCAGCATGGCTGGAGTTGGCCGGCCCTCCTGGAAACACCTTGACCCTCATCTACATCGAGGTTGCCCTGGCCATATCGATCGTGCTGGTCGCCGCCTTCCTGCACCGCGCAGAGGAGAGAGAGGTGAGCACCCAGGACGCCTGGAGGCCTTGAGGATCCTCCATGGATTTTTGGGAGTGGGAACCATACTACGAGCGAATCCTGAAGGATTTCGGCTTCAGCCGGAGGGATGACGAAGCCTCCGCGCGACTGTTGTCCGAACTCCTCCCTCATCATAGGACTGCGCTTGAGAGCCTGAGGAGGACTCTCGAGGGACAGCTTGTCACTGTCCTGGGAAACTCGTTGGGCCTGACTCAGGAGCTGGGGGCGGCTGAGGGTGTCATCATAGCCGCCGACGAAGCGACTTCGGTAGCCATGAGCCACGGCATCCTGCCCGATATCGTGGTGACAGACCTGGATGGTAAGGTTGAGGATATTTTGAGGGCATGTGAGAACGGTTCCCTCGTCGTCATCCACGGCCATGGGGACAACCGGGAGGCTGTCCGGAGATGGGCCGCTAGATTTCCCCTAGGCACGGTGGCAACCACACAATCTCGCCCCATCGAGGGGGCGTACAACTTCGGCGGATTCACCGATGGGGACCGAGCAGTCTTTCTCGCCGAACACTTCGGCGCCAAGGAGATAAGGGTGCTGGGTTTCGACTTCGAGAACCCCAACGCCAAGGACGAGGCCGTTGACGTGAAGCGCCGAAAGCTTGGGTGGGCAAGGACCTTGATCGGCGTCCTTCAGGACCGCTCAGTTATTCGCTTTCCATCATCCTCCAGCTGAGGATCGGCCTACGGGCCGCCGCCACTTCGTCTACCCTCCTAACTGAGGCGTTCCAGGGTGCTCCCTTGAGCACCTTCTCCTCCTCCTTGAGAATCTCCTGTAGGGCCTCCCCGAAGGCGTCCAACCCTTCCTTCGTCTCCGACTCCGTGGGTTCGATCATTAAGGCCTCCTCCACGAGGCTGGGGAAGTACGTGGTCGGTGGGTGGAAGCCGTAGTCGATGAGCCTCTTTGCCAGGTCCACGGCTCTGAGGCCCCTTTGCCTAAGAACGGGCGAGGCGGTCGCCACGAACTCGTGCTTTCTTAGGCCGGCGTATGGAACGGGGAGTACCTTCTCAACCAGGGCCTTCAGGTAGTTCGAGTTCAGGACGGCTCTGTTGGTCGCTTCCTCGAGTCCGTCGGAACCCAGCCTGATAATGTAAGCGTAGGCCCGCAGCAGCACCCCGAAGTTTCCCAGGAAGGCCCTTACCTTGCCAATGGAGCGGGGTCGGTCGTAGTCCAAGTAGTACCCCTTCCCATCGTAGGCCACGAGCGGCACGGGGAGGTACGCCGTCATCGCGCCCCTGGCCCCGAGAGGGCCTGCCCCTGGGCCGCCGCCACCATGCGGGGTGGAGAAGGTCTTGTGAAGGTTGAAGTGGACGATGTCGAACCCCATCATCCCGGGGTTTGTCTTGCCGAGGATGGCGTTCATGTTGGCACCGTCGTAGTAGAGAAGAGCACCACGCTCGTGAACCATCTGGGCAATTTTCAGCACTTCCGATTCGAAGATCCCCAGGGTGTTGGGGTTCGTGAGCATAAAGAAGGCCGTTCTATCGCTCAAAGCGCTGTCCAGGGCCCCAGTGTCCACGACTCCGTCCTTGGAGGAAACCTCCACGACGTCGAAGCCCGCCATGGTGGCACTTGCGAAGTTGGTACCGTGGGCCGTGTCCGGAAGAATTACCTCCGTGCGGTCCTCCTCCCTGTCGGAGAAGTAGGCTCGGGCCATCAGGAGTCCGGCGAATTCCCCATGAGCACCAGCCGCCGGTTGCAGGCTCACCTCGTCCATTCCGGATATCTCGGCAAGGATCTCCTTCAACTCGAACATAATCTGGAGGGCTCCCTGGATCTGCGTCGGGTCCTGGTGGGGATGCATCCTCCTGACCTCCGGAAGGCCGGCCAGTACCTCGGAAAACTTGGGGTTGTACTTCATGGTGCAGGAGCCCAGGGGATAGAAACCGGTGTCAGCGCCGTAGCTCATCTGAGAGAGGCGCGTAAAGTGTCGAACCACCTGGAACTCCTCCAGGTTGGGGATCCCCAGGTCTTCCCTGAGAAGGGACGGGGGCGCCAAGTCATGAGGCACGGGAAGGGACTCCTCTCGGCCTGGGATGTCCACCAGGAGAGGTTCCTCGTAGGCTGCTTGCCTCATCCTCATGCAAGGCCCTCCATGGCGTGTGCGAGACGTTCGAGATCTCGGGACTTATGCCTGTCCGTTACCGCGATGAGGGCGGACGATCCCAGCTCCGGGAACTGGTCGCTCAGGTCCAGGCCCCCTACGATGTCGCTTCTGCTCAGATGTTCCTGGACCGCCTTCCAGGGGATGGAGGATGCCACGGGAAACTCGTTGAAGTAGTAACCTGGGAAGATGGGAGCCCGAAACGGCTGCAGACGATTGATTATCGTCATCAACTCCCCGGTCTTCTCAGCGAGATTAACACCGAGCTGCTTCAGACCTGCTTCGCCCTTGTAGGCCAGGTAGGCAGCAGCGGCGATGGCAAGAAGGGACTCATTTGTGCAGATGTTGCTCATGGCCCTTTCCTTCCTTATGTGCTGCTCCCGTGTCTGCAGAGTCATGCAGAAAGCCCTCCGCCCCTCCGCATCCTTGGCCAACCCGATGACCCGTCCTGGCATCTTGCGAATGTGGTCACGACGACACGCGAAGATGCCTAGAGACGGGCCTCCAAGGTTCAGCCAGCTGCCCATGGCTTGCCCCTCTCCTATGGCGATGTCTGCACCGTAGTCTCCAGGCGGCTTCAGGATCCCCTGAGCTAGTGGGTTCACGCCTACGATGAGCATGGACTCGGGGAACTCCTCCTTCAAGCGTAGGATGCCCTCATCCATGAGGCCAAAGAAGCTCGGGTTCTCGGCGTAGATAGCTGCCGTTTCCTGGCTCACGACGGATGAGAGGGCCTCCTGATCTAGGGTTCCCCTATCCGAATCGTAGGCGACTTCGCGGACGCGGAGGCCGGGACCCTTCGCGTAGTTGTGGAGGACCGCCCTCTTCTCCCAATGGAGTGCTCTCGGTACCACAATCTCCCTTCTGCGGGTGATGCGATACGACATGAGGGCGGCCTCTCCCAGGGCCGTCGAACCGTCGTACATAGAGCTGTTGGCTGCGTCCATCCCCGTAAGCTCACAGATCAGGCTCTGATACTCGAAGAGAGCCTGCTGTAGGCCCTGACTTATCTCTGCCTGATAGGGGGTATATGCCGTGTAAAATTCGGATCTTGATACGATGGCATCAACGACAGCCGGCACATACATGTCGTAGTACCCACCGCCAACGAAGCTGAGGAGGTCTTCGCAGCTCCGATTCCTCCCGAGGATCCTGCGGACCTTCTCGACCGCCTCAGGCTCACTGACTCCAGCCGGGATGTCGAGTCCTTCGACCCTGACCTCAGGGGGAATGTCCGCGAAGAGGCCTTCGATGCTCTTCAGTCCGAGAAGCTCCAGCATTTCAGCCTCGCCGGGAGGCATGGCGTCTCTGAATAAGGGGGCCGGATTAAACCCTTCGGGCAGGAATGGAGTCGCTTTGACCTTCCTACCCGCCAGAAATCACCGAGACGACTGAAAGCCTGTCGCCATCGCGCAGCTCCTCGTCCACCGGAATCGGCCTGTCCTCCCTTATGATGATGTGGGCCTCAGGGTTGAGGGTGAGGCTTTCCATGAGGCCGAAGCCATCCGATCCCTCCGCCAGGTCCACAACCTTCTCCCTCCCGGCGGGCAGGATCCGAACGCGGAGCTGCATGCGAATCCCTTAAGGCAGCGTCACCGTATTAATGCTGAGCGTGCCGAGGTAGCCTAGCCAGGTCAAGGCGGTAGCCTCGAGAGCTACTGGTGCTCTGCACCGCGGGAGTTCGAAAAGAGGTCGGAAATCTCCCCCTCGGCGCTCCCCACCCAGAGGCGACGAGCAGACTACGCGGCCGGCCAGATGAAGCTGATGACGGCGATGATTACACCGGAGGCAATGGCCATGCCCACCACCAGCCAGGGGGGGACCTTGATGGCCTTGTCAGCCTCCGAGTCGAAGTAGCGTATCAGACCCGCGGCAGCCTGGAATCCCTCTCCCTTGCGTTCCTTGGGCATATGAGGAGAACATAGCCGCCTCGAATATTTAAAGCGTCTTNNAGGGACCAACCGAGTTGCCCCGCCTCTCTTCAAGCGTGCTGGACACGCCTGGCTGTAAGAACCTATATATAGACTTAATCTCAATTGAGGCCTCTCTATACTACGGGGAGGAGACTAATGGCAAACGAAAACACCGTTTACATCGGGAAGAAACCCACCATGAACTACGTCCTTGCGGTCGTAACCCAGTTCAATAGCGGATCCAACGAAGTGGTCATCAAAGCCAGGGGGAAATCCATTGGGAGAGCAGTCGACGTCGCTGAAATCATCAGAAACAGGTTCATTCCCGATAGTAAACTAAAGGACATCCAGATATCAACGGAGCAGGTGACCAGCGAGGAGGGCCGGACCGCCAACGTCTCGAGCATCGAGATCTTCATGACCCGTTGAGGGCCAGGCGGACCAGTGAAAGGCCCACGAGAAGATTTATGGCCTAGCCTATGGTGTGTGGGCCGGTGGAGCCTCAGCTCTGGGAGGAGGACCAGGGAGCCAGGCTTCGGGCGGTCCTCAAGGCGAAATCACTTTGCTTCAGTTGCGCTGGTCGCCTCTTTGCTCGCGTCGGCCGGGGCCTGACGAATGAGAAGCGGGGCAGAGACGTCCTCTCCCGCCTGAAGCTTGAGGAGGCGGAGGAATGCTGGGTGTGCGAGGGTCTGGTCAGAGAGATCCCGAAGTTCGGGAATCTGGTCGAAGAGGCCCTGTCGGGCTGGGAGTACTCGACCTTCCTCGTCGGGTGTAAGATCGATCCCGACCTTCTCAACAGGGAGGAGGTCATCTGGGCGGAGGCTGGCCTTCGGACCTATGAACCCATCAAGGCGGAGGTCAATCGTGAGGTGGGGAAGATCGTGGAGGCCAGGGTGGGGAAGCCTCCGAATTTCGATCGGCCGGACATCACCGCCGTCGTAGATACGATGCTGGACAGCGTCGACTTAAATGTGTCACCCCTCTTCCTTTATGGCCGTTACAGGAAACTCGTCCGCGGGATTCCCCAGACCATGTGGCTGTGTAGGACGTGTCGCGGGGTGGGATGCGAGCGCTGCAACAACACGGGGAAGATGTACGAGACGAGTGTTCAGGAGATCGTTGCGGAGGAGGTCATGCGCCAGGCGGAGGGCGAGAGCCATTCCCTCCACGGAATGGGCCGCGAGGATATCGATGCTCGTATGCTGGGTCGTGGCCGCCCCTTCATCCTGGAGGTCACTCGACCCCATCGGCGTGTCCTGAATCTAGAAGCCATTGCCCGTCGGGTCAATCGGAGCGGAAAGGTGGAGGTGGATGGGATCCGACTGGCCTCGAGGGAAGAGGTTGCGGGGTTGAAGGCAACAACGTGCGAGAAATCCTACCGCCTCCTTGTCCGACTAGGCGAGAAAAGGAGCCTGCAAAAGGTTAATGAAGCAGTTGAGGCATTGAAGGCCAGCAAGATCGTCCAGAGGACTCCAACGCGGGTGGCTCACCGCCGGGCCGACAAGGAACGAGTCAGGCGGGTCCGCCAGGTCGAGGTAACGGCGCTTAGGGGCAACGCCCTAGAGCTGCGGGTGCGGGCCGAGGCGGGAACCTATCTGAAGGAGTTGGTCCACGGCGACGAAGGTCGGACGAGGCCGAGCCTGTCTGCCCTGCTCGACACTCCCGCCGACGTGGTGGAGCTGGACGTCTTGGAAATCCACGACGAGGAACCCCATGGTCAAAGCCTCTAAGGGAACCCGGAAGAGGACCAGGAAGAAGCTCGGCAAGAGGCCGCGAGACAGGGGACTCCCTCCCATTACTCACTTCTTCACTGAATTCGAGCTGGGAGACAGAGCAGCCATCGTCATCGACCCAAGCATCCAGAAGGGACAACCCAACAGCAGATACCATGGTCTGACTGGGACTGTTTTGGAGAGGCGGGGCAGGGCATACATCCTGGGAGTGCGGCAAGGGGGCCTCACGAAGAAGATCATCGCTGCCCCCGAGCACCTAAGAAAGGTGCAGTAGGGGGGTCGCATATGGAGGACTTCTTGACCCTCTCAGAGGTAAAGGAGCTACTGCAGAAGGAGAAGGACGAGAGGGGGGAACTCTCGGCCGATCAGGGGTACGCCCTTCAACACGCCGAAGCCTTCGGCCGGCTTCCCAAGAAGAAGGTGCTGAAGCTGGTCAAGGAGCTTCTGGGGCTGGACTTCGTAGTACCGCTCGTAGCCGTGAAGTTGGCCGACCTGCTGCCTACCGAGCCGGAGGAGGTGCGGGCGGTCTTCTCGAAGGAACGTTTCACTCCGAGCAAGGAGGATGTCGAACAGATACTGGACATCGTCTCCAAGTATCTTTGAAGGGGATCTTTTGGAGGACTACGCCCGCATCGTCGACCATTTGCCACAGGGACATCCAGAGAGAGCAAGATACCGGAAGGAGCCCGTAGCCTATGGCCTCGGAGAGGACGAGTTCAAACTCTTCGAGCTGATTCCGAAGACCGAGACCAACCTCGCCATCGGCGAGAGGGTTTACATCGGGAAGGAACTCGAGGAGCGGGACAAGATACAGCACGTGAAGCGGCGGATAGGGTACGAGGAGCTGACCGTCGCGGCTCAGAGCGAGTTGCCCTACGTGCTGGAGGAGATCGTCCGGGAGCGGGAGGATAGGTTCATTCGCTTCTACAACGACGCCCAGGCCATTACCACCCGTTTCCACATGCTGGAACTGCTACCGGGCCTCGGAAAGAAGACCATGTGGGCCATCCTGGAGGAGAGGAAGAAGGGCCCCTTCGAGAGCTTTGAGGACCTATCGGGGAGGGTGCCCACCTTGCATCACCCTGACAAGCTAATCGTGAAGCGGATCGAGACAGAGCTTGCCGATCCTTCCCAGAAGTACCACATCTTTGTGGCCAGGTAGGGAGAGTACATTCACCCACCTCCCCCTCCACTTTAAGCGCGGAACCGAGTTAGCTGAAGCGTGCAGCTCGACTGGATCCCGGTTCCTAGGGATCTCGTCACCCAGGTTAGGGACGGCTTGTGCGTTAGGTGCAAGGCATCCAAGATGCTCTGTGGGAAGCCCCGCTGTCCTCTACTGGTGCGATACCACTCTCTGATGAAGACCGTGCCACTTCTCGATCGTCACCTGGAGGGTTCCTCACCACCTAGCGTGTTCGTTGGTCGGTTCGGGTATCCAAAGCTGAACATCGGTCCGCTGGTACCGCCCTACCGCGGCGACACGTCTCTACTTGATAGGCCAGAGAGCTGGCTGGACCTGTCCATTGACGACTTCGTGGGTTTCCGCTCGCAACTCGTTCGAGGGCTTCACAGAGTGAAGGTCACCGAAGCCGCCAATCCCCGTGGCATCGTGGATCGACTGCAGGAGCTGGCCATCGCTGCGAAGCCCTCCGATCTCGACGTGGAGTTCACCAAGAGGCCTCGGGGCAGCATCGTCTTTACCGATGATGTCCAGCCCTACGGCCCATCGGCGCCCCTTCAGCGTATGCTCGCCGAACCGGCTCGGGCCCACCAGAAGCTGGAGAAGGCGTGGTATGACGGAGACCTGAAAGCCCAAGATGCCATGCTCTGGCTCCATGACAAGGGCCTCGAGGTATCCAGGATTAGCCGAGCCCTAAGCATGGGCACGCTGGGATTGGAGAAGAGGCGCCGCCTTGTCCCCACGAGATGGAGCATCACAGCCGTTGATGACACGGTTGGCAAGTCGCTGGTCCGGCAGCTGAGGTCCTTCCCCCTCATCAACGAGTTCCGCGTGTATGAGTCGTGGAAGCTCGACAACCGCTTCATCGTCCTGCTCTTCCCGCAATCTTGGAGCTACGAGTTGGTAGAGGCGTGGTACCCGGGAAGCACGTGGAACCCCCACGGGAGAGAGATCGTGATGTTCTCCGACTGGGAGGACCACCGAGGCCGTACTGACTATGCCGAGATAGGCGGCTGTTACTATGCGGCCCGGCTAGCCATTGCCGAGTCCCTCAACAACGAGAGGAGACAAGCGGGAGCCCTGGTCCTTCGAGAAGCCCATCCAGGCTACATCATGCCCGTAGGTGTGTGGAATGTCCGGGAGAATGTGAGGAGGGCCATGAGTCAGCCCTACAGGGAGTTCGCCGACTTGGCTAGTGCCCTCTTCTACGTGTCAACCAGGCTGGGGATCAAGCTACGAGAATGGCGAAGGTGGAGCGCCATCCTTCAGAGGCTTCTCTATCAGAGGAGAATCGACGACTTCGTGAAGGCGACAGCATGAGTCGGGAGTTCCCTGAGAGACCAGTTGCTGCTGTGGGGGCCATAGTATTCCGTGAGGGAAAAGTACTGCTCGTAAGGAGGGGTGTCGAACCCTCCGCAGGCCTGTGGAGCATCCCCGGCGGGGCCGTAGAGCTCGGAGAAACTCTCCACGAGGCCCTCGTCAGGGAAGTGAAAGAGGAGACGGGTCTCGAGGTGAAACCAACGCGCCTGGTGGATGTCTATAATACCATCGTCGAAAGGGAAGGCCGGATCCAGTACCACTACGTTATCATCGACTATCTGTGCGAGTACGTCTCTGGAGACCTGCAGGCGAGTTCCGACGTTGAGGAGGTGAGGTGGGTCGATCCTTCGAGCCTAGGAGACTATAGGACAACGTCCACGACTCCTCTGGCGGTCAGGAAGGCCCTCGAACTGGGGGCGACCGAGTGAGGATTAGTGAGACTGATTCCCAGACCGCCCTAAGCGCATCAAAACTGCCGGGGCTCGACTACGCCCTTAACCCCTACAGAGGATGTGCCTTTGGCTGCGTCTACTGCTACAGCCCCGCTGTCCTCAGGGAATCCCGGACCTGGGGTGAGTTTGTCGAGGTAAGGCGAAACCTGCCCTACGTATTGGCTAGGGAGCTCAGGACCGTCCGCAGAGGTGTCGTCGGGGTCGGGACGGTAACGGACCCCTATCAACCCGCTGAGGGGAAGTTCAAGGTTACGCGATTCTGCCTGGAACAGCTGCTGCGGTACGACTTCCCGACTAGCATACAGACGAAGTCTGCACTCGTCACGAGGGACCTAGACCTCTTGAAAGGGTTCGGCGACGTAGACGTCGGCTTCAGCTTCAGTGTGATGAACGAGGAGTTCCGAAGGTTGCTCGAACCTAGAGCACCTCCCGCGAAATCCAGGTTCCGGGCTTTGAGGGAAGTCACCGACTCGGGAATCGCGACATGGGCCTTCCTCGGACCGGTGCTTCCAGGTGTTACCGAGGAGGACATGGATGAACTGTTGGATGAAGTGGTCTCGACGGGAACGAAGACGGTCTTGGTCGATAGGCTGAGAGCGCGGCCTCTGACCTGGGACAATATTCAGGCTGCCCTAGGGGATCACCCTGTCTTGCTCTTCCTTCACAAGAGGGCGCTTTGGGAGGACCCTAGCTACTTCTCGAATCTAATAAGGCGTATTCGTGAGGGATGTCGCGCTAGGGGCCTCGTGTACGAGAACGCGTTCCCAGGGAATGCGCGAGTGAAACGGGAGCGGCCACTCTCAGAGGTGACCTCGGGCCACGGTCGTGGTGCAGACTGAGGAAGACGGTACTGATGCTTCATAGGACCAGGGAAGCTCCGTAACGCCTGACGGAAGAGGAATCACGTGCGGCGCCTATGTCGGGTGCGCCACGAGACTAGGAACGCAGTGGCCCAGAGGCTGACCACTGCTGCCAACAGTATTGTCACTGTTCCTTGGCCAACACGAGCGGGTTCGATGAAGACATCATTGTCGAATATGGTGACGATCACGTTGGCGACGATCATCCCGTCATACGCGATATCGGCGCTCGATACATTATGACCAATGGCCGCGGTATGGTTCCCCTCTACAAGTTCATCGTCGAATGCGGCGACCTTCACTGTCTTCACCTTGTACCAATCAGTAGGCGTGAAGCTCAAGGTGTTCGGAGTGACGTTCACTTGGTCAGATGGCAACAAAGAGATCGAGACTTCGGCCCTCGGCTGAGTCAGGAGGACGAGCTCATAGCTGTCCACCGAGCCGCCCTCCACGACTTCAGTGGCTCCCCCCTGCTCTGCGAGAATGATTCCCGCAATCGTGTAGAGGTACGCTGCACCATCGGGGCCGCCCCTGCCCGGCGCCCCGACAAGCATGCGATTGCCCTGAGTGGCAAGTGCCGCTCCGAACACGTGAAGTCCGGGCTTCGGGTTACTCAGCACATCTCGAAGGGCCCCTGTCTGCCTGTCGAAGAGGTATACTGCGCCCTCAATCTCCTCTTTGCCCTCCCAAGGTGCGCCAACCAGGATATGGCCACTGACGAAGGCCACCGAAGAACCGAATTCGTCTCGAATGAACTCGTACTCTGGATTCGGGTTTGTGAAGGTCTTCAGAAGGGTCCCGCTCCCACCATCGAAGAGGTAGGCAGCTCCCGCGTCCCTCCCGGCCGTGTCGTCCCCCGGAGCACCGATCAATACCTTGGTCTCATACACAGCGAGTGACGAGCCAAAGCCATCGCCGTCAGCTGGAGTGGGATTCGAAAAGGTGTGGAGGAGATCTCCCGTGCTTCTGTCAAAGAGGTAGACTGTCCCTCCACCCCCTGACGTGTCATTCGTGTCAAGAGGTGCTCCAATGAGGGCGTTTCCTCTGAAGGAGGCAACCGCGAAACCGAACTCACCCTTGGAGGCCGGACTGGGATCCAGAAAGGTGCGGAGGAGCGCCCCAGTGGTGTTGAAGAGGTAAGCTGCTCCTGCATCCTCCTCCGCAGTGTCCGACCGTGGGGCCCCGATCAGGATATTCTCGCCGAGGGCGGCTATGCTCTTCCCGAAGTATTCCGAGAATCTCCCACTGTAGGCGGGGTTCATGAACGTATGCAGGAGGGTACCGTTGCGGTCGAAGAGGTAGGCCTCGCCTCCTCCCCTCCCCCGGGAGACATATTTGAGCGGAGCCCCGATCACGATGTTCCCAGCTAGGGAGGCTATGGCCTCTCCGAACCCGTCAGTAAGCCTGGGCGACTCGGGGTCGATGAATGTTTGCAGGAGCTGCCCGGTGGAGGCATTGAAGAGTTCCGTCGTAGCAAAAGGGGAACCAATGAGGACATCATCACCTACGAAGGCTACAGACTCCCCGAATCGTATGTTGTACCACCACGAACCCACAAAGGTCTGTCTCTGCGAGAATAATGTGGGAACGGCAGAATCCGAGCTCACCGGGTGATAGCCATCGACCAGTATCACAACAGCGGCCAGAAGGACAACTCCAGGCACGTGCCGCCTGTGACTCGAGACCCGCATCTCCTCTAGGACGAAACACCTGAACCATGATAAGCTTTGTCACGACGCGCTGCTGAGGGCGACTCAGAGTCCAAGGAGGTCGTTGTTCAAGTACGGGGCAAGACCGAACCCAGTGCTTTGTTGATGCTGGGGCGGGCCTGTGGGGACCAGGGACGAGATGATTGAACGCAAGATGAATCTCCGTTTTTGCTGGACTGAGGTGTTAATCCCTGGGTGCAATCGCGAGGATGTGACCGGGCCATAGGCCGTTCGAGCCTAAGGCCAGCAGAGGTGTCTCAGGACCGGGACCGCCTTCAGCTTCCGAGACAGGAGGGAGTCCAGCCCAAGGTATCCTCCTGACCTCGAAAGATAGAGACTTGCCGCAGCAGCTGCCATGAGAAGGTTGATCCTCAGGATGCCTGGATGGGTGTGGCCAGCAGCCAGAAAAATCAGTATGTTCATGACGATGGCACCCAGGAAGGAGAGGCGGGTGAAAGCCCCCACAAGGATACTCACCCCAACCAGGATTTCCAGCGTTCCCATGGTCACCATGAAGGCTCCGGCATTGGGGGCGATGAAGTTCACCAGCAAATAGCCCATCCCGGGCACTGGGTTGGCGGGTATCGAGTCGGAGAGATATATCGTTGGCGAGATGGGAAGGCCTATGGAGACCCCTGTCGCCCAGGCGACTCCTGTTAGCTCTTCATAATTCTGACTTCCACACTCATACCCGCAGGCAAAGGCGACGTCAATGATGTTCAGCAGTCCTCCCATCAACCAGATGACACCGAGCATTAGTCGCAATGGAATGAAGGCTCTCGATATGCCGACACCACTCCAACGAGACGGCACTTACTCCCCGGGTCTGAGCAAGCATCCGTAGGTACTTAGGTC